>ERZ1034939.18-NODE-18-length-148955-cov-11.985185_pt1 | contig 148955 bp, 95 predicted proteins | sample MGYA00520626_ERZ1034939 | MGnify/ENA primary metagenome ERZ1034939 (study PRJEB33766, sample SAMN09781751) | gut metagenome | biome: gut microbiome | host: Homo sapiens | place: Madagascar | study: EMG produced TPA metagenomics assembly of the PRJNA485056 data...
TCTCCATCCACGACCTGCACGAGCACGACGGGTTCGTTTCGTTTGACCTGGTGCGCCCCGACGGCTTTGACATATCCGACGAGGAGCTGCTGGAGCTCGTCACGCGTATCGTGCACGAGCGCCGGCCCGATGCATCATGCGTCGTCACATTTGACTCGGGCTTTAGCTCGCCCGACCGTCCGGCAGAGCAGCTGTAGCCCCACTCGGCCGTTAGTTTCCCTGTGCGCCCGAAATGCCGTTTTGCAGCGTATCCCAGGCGTTGGTTGCTATATCGCCCAGATTCTGAGCAGTATCACCGAGGTTCTGAGCCGTGTCGCCCAACTGCTGGGCCTTATCTCCCAGCTCCTGCGCCTTGTTGCTCAGGTCCTCCAGCGTATTGGAACTCGAGCTGTCCGTGGTGCCCTGGTCGCCGGACGCATTACCCGACGAGCTGTCCTTGCGCTTGAGCTGAATCTCGAGGTTACCGTTGTCGTTATAGCAGGCAGACGTCACGACCCAGTTGGCATCGACAACGGGAGTCGAGCCGTCGTCGGTCAGAATCACGGCATTCGAAAGATCGGCCCCACGCGACTTGAGGAGCTTCTTGGCGTTAGACCAATACTGCCCCGGAATATCGCTCAGGTCGACGGTGCCGGACTGGGTAGTCTCGGTCTGCTCGGCCGTGGTATCAGTCGTGGCGCCCCGCTTGTTGAGCATACCCGACACAATGGCAAACACAATCGAGAGGGCAAAGAAAATCGCCAGCACGATAAAGATCTTCTTGATCACGCTCGACGAACGCGACGGATCCTCTTCCTCGTCCTCACCATACTGCGGAATCGACTTGGGATACTCGCGATAAGGCTGGCGCGCATACGGATCGCGCGACTCATAACGAGGCTGGGGCTGCGCCGTGCGAGGCATATACGTCGTCTGCTGAGGCTGCGGAATGGGATTTTGCGGCAGGTTGTTATAAGCGCCTGCCGCCGCATTGCTATACGGGTCCGGCGTCGCATTGCCATATGGGTCCTGCGGTGCATAATCAAACGGATCCCGCGGTGTATCGTCATAGGCCATGACGCGCGTAGGTTCGGCAGTGGGCTGGGTCGCATCGGGAGCAGCATTGCCCGGATTCGGCACGATACGGGTCGCGTTGGCGCTGCCGCCAGCGTGTGCGGGATTGTATCCGCCCATCACGGTCGTCTTGTCCTGGTCCATGCAACGTTTCCTTTCCGTCGCTTGCAAGCATCAAGTTATCCATGCATTCTACCCGCGCAAAAGCCTATGATGGGCAGAGCCAGTCGGTATCTACAAGACATGCGCGACAGGTGGCAACAAGCGAATCGAGGAACGTCATGGCAAAAAGCAAGCTCATCAAAGACACGACGCGTGCCGAACGCGAGGAAATCATCAAGCTGGCACTCGCCGGCTGCGGCAACGGCAGCTGCGATAACTGCGGCAGTTGCAGCCTGGGGACTGGCGACCCATACGGCACCTACCAGCCCTACATTGACGGCGAGATGGAAATCGCTGACATCAACATGATGGTCGCCGAGCGCAACGCCAAACTCTTCGGCCTTCAGCGCGGATAGAAAACAAAAGCCCCGCCGGGCCTTGTGGGCACGGCGGGGCGAGCAGGCAGTTATGGGCAACAGACTTAGAACAGGCCGGTGATGTTGCCGTCGTTGTCGACGTCGATATTCTCGGCCGCGGGAACCTTGGGCAGGCCCGGCATGGTCAGGACGCTGCCGGTCAGCGCGACCACAAAGTGGGCACCGGCGGAAACCTTGAGCTCGCGCACGGTGATGCGGAAGCCCTCGGGAGCGCCCAGGGCCTTGGCGTTGTCGCTAAAGCTGTACTGCGTCTTGGCCACGCACACCGGCAGGTTACCAAAGCCGTTCTCGCGCAGCTCGGCGAGCTGGCGCTTGGCAGCCGGGGTAAAGTCGACGCCATCGGCGCGATAGACCTTGGTGGCAACAGCCTCCAGGGCATCGGCCACATCGGCGCCGTCCTCGTAGGCAAACTTGAGCTCACTCGGCTGCTCAATCAGGCGCATGACCTCATCGGCCAGGTCGAGTGCGCCCTCGCCACCCCTGGCCCAGACCTCGGACAGCTTCACATTGACACCCAGCTTCTGGCACTCGGACTCAATGAGTGCAAGTTCTGCCTCGGTGTCCGTCGGGAAGCGGTTGATGGCGACCACGCAGGGCAGACCGTAGACATTCTGGATGTTGTCGACGTGGCGCAGCAGGTTGGGCATGCCGGCCTTGAGGGCCTCAAGGTTCTCGTCATTAAGATCGGCCTTGGCAACGCCGCCGTTGTACTTAAGCGCACGGGCAGTAGCGACAATCACGACGGCGCTGGGGCGAACGCCCGTCATACGGCACTTGATGTCGAGGAACTTCTCGGCACCCAGGTCGGCACCAAAGCCGGCCTCGGTAATGGCGACATCGCCAAAACGCATGGCCATACGCGTTGCCATGATGGAGTTGCAGCCGTGGGCGATGTTGGCGAAGGGGCCGCCGTGGACAAACGCGGGCGTACCCTCGAGCGTCTGCACCAGATTGGGCTTGAGCGCATCCTTGAGCAGTGCGGCCATAGCTCCCTGGGCCTTAAGGTCGCGCGCGCGGACGGGCTCGCCGGCATAGCTGTAGCCGACAACAATCTCGCCCAAGCGCTCCTTAAGATCGTTGATGCTCGTGGACAGGCACAAGATCGCCATGACCTCGGAGGCAACGGTGATATCGAAGCCGTCCTCTCGCGGCACGCCCTGGGCCTTGCCGCCAATACCGTCGATGACGTGACGCAGCTGGCGATCGTTCATGTCGACGACGCGCTTCCAGGTGATGCGCTTAACGTCGATACCGAGCTGGTTACCCTGCTGAATATGGTTGTCGAGCATGGCAGCCAGCAGGTTGTTGGCGGCACCGATGGCATGGAAGTCGCCTGTAAAGTGCAGGTTGATGTCCTCCATGGGGATGACCTGCGCCCAGCCGCCACCAGCGGCACCGCCCTTGACGCCAAAGACGGGACCGAGCGAAGGCTCGCGCAGGGCCACGGCGCTCTTGACGCCGCGACGACGCAGGCCGTCGGCCAGGCCGATGGTCGTGGTGGTCTTGCCCTCGCCTGCGGGCGTGGGATTGATAGCGGTCACGAGGACAAGCTTGGCCTGGTGGTCGGTCGGCTCGTTGAGCAGGGAATAGTCGACCTTAGCCTTGTCGAAGCCGTACGGAATCAGATGCTTAACGTCGACGCCGGCGTTCTTGGCCACCTCGGTAATAGGCAGCGGCGTAACAGAACGTGCGATTTCGATGTCAGTAGGCATGGGCGGTCCTTTCGTTACCGGATGAGAAAAAGACCAATCCAGCATAGCACGCGCGCGCAATAGTAAAACGCCCGTAACCGACGAACGGCGATATGATTACCCGATGCCCAGCGATAGCCTACAGACCAGCCAAAACAAACCCGTCTCTAAACGGCTGGCTCGATACCCAAATGCTCAAAGGTGCGAAGCGTTGCCTGACGGCCCTGGGGTGTGCGGATCATCAACCCGCACTGCAGCAGATAGGGTTCGTAGACATCCTCGAGCGTACCCGGGTCCTCGCCCACCGCGCTGGCAAGGGTCGTAAGTCCCACGGCACGGCCGGAGAACGTCTTGGCAAGCGTCTCCAAGATGCGAATGTCCATCCAGTCCAAGCCGAGCTCGTCAATCTCAAAGAACTCGAGTGCCTGACGGCAAATATCGAGCTCAATGGGACCGTTGCCGCGCACCTGCGCATAGTCGCGCACGCGTTTGAGCAGACGGTTGGCCAAGCGCGGCGTACCACGCGAGCGCGAGCCGATCTCGAGCGCGCTCGGATGGTCAATCGTCACGCCCAGGATGGTTGCCGAGCGCGTCACGATCTGGGCGAGCTCCTCGACGGTGTAGTAATCCAAGCGATACGAGATGCCAAAGCGATCGCGCAGCGGGCCGGTCAGCATGCCCGAACGGGTCGTTGCCGCCACCAGCGTAAACTTGGGGATATCCAGGCGAATCGAACGTGCGGCCGGGCCTTTACCGATCACGATATCGAGCGCAAAGTCCTCCATGGCGGGATACAGGACTTCCTCGACCGAACGGTTCAGACGATGGATCTCGTCAATAAACAGCACGTCACCCGGCTGAAGATTAGTGAGGATTGCCGCCAGGTCACCGGTACGCGCGATGGCCGGACCACTCGTAGTCTTGATCTGAGCGCCCAGCTCGTTGGCGATAACGGTAGCCAGCGTGGTCTTGCCCAGGCCCGGAGGGCCCGAGAAGATCACGTGGTCGAGCGTCTCGCCGCGGCTCTGCGCCGCCTCGATCAGCACGCGAAGGCTCTGTTTGATGTGCTCCTGGCCGCAGTAGTCATCCAGGCGCTGAGGGCGCAGGGTACGGTCGACATCGAGGTCCTCGGGCGTCAGCTCCGAACCCACCATACGCTCGCCATGCGCCATGGATGCCGCCGGCGAGTTGCCGGGCGTCGCCCACAGGTCCTGAGAGTCATCGGCTTCCCACATCACGCATCCATTCCAAGTCGCTTAAGCGCCGCGCCGAGCAGATCCTCGACACGCATATTCTGCCCATCATACCCGCTCAGAGCAACATCGGTCTCCTGCGGGCTAAAGCCCATGGAAAGGAGCGCCGCGCGGGCATCATCGATCGCCGAAGGAGCGGCGGCGGGAACCGGCATCGAAACCTGGCCGGGAATCACGTCGACCGGCACAAAGCCCTTGTCCTTGGCAAAAGTGCTCTTGAGTTCCAAGATGAGACGCTGCGCGGTCTTTTTGCCCACACCCGGCACCTTGGCCATGCCTTTGTCATCCTCGGCCATCACCAGGGAATACAGCTGTCCCACGGTATAGGTGGAAAGCACGGCAAGTGCCAGGCGCGGACCGACACCCGAGACGGACACGAGCCGATCGAACATCGTGCGCTCGTCCTTGGAGGCAAAGCCAAAGAGCGTCATGGCGTCCTCGCGCACCTGCATACGGGTATAAAGGCGCACCTCGCCGCCGGGCGTAGGCAGCGTGGCGGCAGTGCTGCCCGAGATGCCGAGCTCAAAGCCCACGCCCGATACATCGACGACGGCCGAGCTCATCGTGGCCTCGACAAGCGTTCCATGGAGCTGGGAGATCATCAGTATCCGGTTCCTCTCTGTTGATAGAACTCGCCGCCGGTAAGGGCGCGGGTGCGGCTGAGGTTAACGTGACAGATAGCGCAGGCCAAGGCATCGGCGGCATGGTCGGGATGCGGGTCGTGATCGAGCTGCGTGAGCGTACGAACCATATACGCGACCTGTCGTTTGTCCGCGGCGCCGGTGCCCACAACAGCCTGCTTAATCTGCATAGGCGTGTACTCGCCAATCTCGAGTGCACATTCCGAAAGCGCCACGAGTGCGGCACCGCGGGCATGCGCCGTAGGGATGGCCGAGCGAACGTTGGCGCCAAAGTAAATGCTCTCGATAGCAGCGGTATCGGGTCGATAACGCTCCACGACACCCTTGAGATCGCGGGCGATATGCGACAGGCGCACCGCGAGCGGACTGCCCGCGCTGGTCTCGATACAACCGTAGGCACGGCAGCGAACCTCGCCGCGCCGCTCCTCGATAATCCCCCAGCCCGTATGGGCCAAACCGGGGTCGATACCCAAAATGACCAAGCCAACCTCCCCTCGCCACAAGTACGGCGCAAGACAAGGCCCCGCGCACTATTCACGAACGTCTGTTCTAGAATAACACAACGGGGCCAAGATGCTTAGTTGAAGTATGGGGGGGGTTGAAAGCGAATCCAATCCCCAGTTTAGTTCTGGCTAAAGAACGGGAACTGTCTCGGATCCACCGGCGGCTGCGGCATCGGCGTGCCCTGGGGCCCGCCCTGCGGTCCGCCCTGACCGCCCATCATCTTTTCGATGGCGTCCTGGACCTCGCCCTCAAACTTTTTCATGCCCTCATGCAGGCGACGCTGGCCATCCTCGGACTGTAGCTCTTCCATCTGCTCGGGCGAAATACCCAGCAGCTCACCCAAGATGCCCATCATCTCGCCACGCATGCGCTCGCTGCTATCGTTTTCGTCAAATCGCCGGACCTCATCGCGGGCAAGCGATTCGACCGTCATGCGTTCCTTGCCGCTCAGCCCTAGGTCGGACCAGGCAAGCATGTACGGCCAAGCGCGCTCGACAAACGAACGGGCCGAGACGATCGGCGCCGTCGGCAGCATGCGGCGGGCGGCCTCACCTTGACGCACGAGCATCAGCAACAGCGAGCAGGCCTCGGGCTTGCCGGCCGCCATGGGAATGTCGTCGAACGGACGATTGCGATCTACGTGCGACTCGAGCGCGCCGTCGACCTCGCCTGGCTCAAGCCCGCCAAGCAGCTGCGCCGCGCGATCGAGCATATCGACCGGACCGTCGAGCGTCGAAAGTGCCCTTGCCAGCACGCGCTCCATGCAATCCTCTACTGCGTTGAGCGTCACGAGTTCCTGCGGCACCACGGCAGAGGCGCGGTTGCGCACGCGCGCCACAAACTCAAGCGTCGACAGATACACATCGCCAAAGGGCGCAAAATCGCCCTGGTAGCCGCCGGACAGCGCGGGCGCCGCCAACGCGTACTCGGTCTTGGAAAGCGGGCTCAACGCCATCGCACCCAGCTCGAGCGCCGTGTCCTCGAGCATCAGGCCCAACGTACGCGAACGCAGGCGCTCGGCATCGCCCGCCGACACATCGCGGTCGAGTACGCGCGCCGCATCCGGCGCATCGCGCTCAACCGTGCGAATGTGCAGACGCTCGGCAAGCGCGCGCACGGCGGCGCAACGGGCGGCCTCAGTCTCTTCCTGGGCCGGCGTAAAGATGCGATTGCGCCCCAGCACCAGGCCGATCACATTGCGCGGACCCAGGGCATCGACGGCAAGTGCCGTGAGTAGGGACGACGGCAAATCGCCCTCGAGCGCCACCACGGCACGCGACGCACCGCGGGCGCGGGCATTGTCGCGCACGGCGAGCACCAGTGCCTGCCACAGCCACTCCTCGGAGCGAAACTCGGGGAGCTCATGGTCCTCCAAGGCGTCGAGCATCATGCCGCGCTGTATCTCCTGGACCAGCAGACTCTCCTCAAAGCACGGGGCCTGGGCCACCACGCGGCCGCAGTCGTCGAGTACAAACGACCCGCCGGTATACACCGACTCGTCATAGGCACCGACCGGCGCCATGCAGGCAAACCATACGCTGCGCTTGGACGCAATCTTGCGGTAGGCACCGCTGCGAACGGCGGCAATGGCGGCCGTCTCGCGGTCGGTCATATCAAACGCGTTGAACTGAAAATAGGCGATAAGGTCGACGCCGGTCGGCAGCATCTCGAGCTCGCGGTCCAAGTCGAAGATCACGGCGATACGCACGCCGTCCACGTCGAAGACCGGCGGCGCCCAACGGGCATCGCCGTTCCCACCGCGCTGCAGGGCAATGCTCGAACGGGCCGGCACCACATGGCCGTCCTTGAGCATCATGTAGTCGAGCAGGGGCTGGCCCTCAAACGAAACCGCCGCGGGCACGATGCAGATCATATCGAGTTCTTGGATACGCTCGGCAACACCGGTCAGGCCTGTCAGCATGTCGTGCTCAAAGTCGGCAGCACCCACCAGGCCGCCGGGCAGAGCACCCAAAAAGAGCGGAGCCGGGACGCACAGCACGCGCGCCCCGCGCTCGTGGGCCAAACGGGCTTGGTCCTCGATGCGACCGCAAATGCCCTCAATATCACCCAGGCGCATATCGATCTGTGCAAGTGCGAGCTTCATGGCTCAGCCCTTTCCGTCGTAAACCATCGTTGTCGTAGTAAAAGCGCCGGCCGCATGATGCAGTCGGCGCTCGCATGTGCATATGCTAGCTATGATACCCCGAGCGGGGGCGCGCTCCTAGAACGTCGCGGACCACAGCCCGTGCAGGTTGCAATAGGCATAGACGGTACCGGTCTTGGAGCCACCGGCAAAAAACGTCGTGGGCTTCATGCCGGGCTGGAGGTAATGGACCTCCAGACGGCCCTCGGCCTCAAGGGCAATCCACTCAATATAGTGTTCGGGCAGGCTGGGGTGCTCGACCGAGCCCACGCGTGCGCGGATCACGTGACCGTCGCGCTCGATCTCGACGACGGGCACGTGCTTTTCGTGCGCCGCGTCCTCGGTGTTCGCGGTCAGCTCCGTGCAGCCGGCAGGGGCCGCAACGTCGTCGCCAAGGGCGGCGATAAGCTTGCCATCGGGGTCCTTAAAGAATTTCGCCATGATGCTCTCCTTTGCTGATGTGCCAATGTTCTCGATGGTTCTTATGCCCAAAGGCAGGCGAACCATCCACGGCATGGCAAATGAACACATATCGAGGGACTCGGCAAAAGCCAGGGCGCTCCGGCAATTCCGAGCGCCCGGCTTGTCACGCATCAGCGCGCGCAGGTTAGCGCCCGTCGCCGCCCAGCAACGCCAGAACATCTTCGCGGGTAAACAGCGCCGACGAGATGCCGTCGCCGCCGAGCACACTGTTGACCAGGTCGCGCTTGGACTCCTGCATCTGCATAATGCGCTCCTCGATCGTGTCCTTGGCGATGAGCTTGTACACGGTCACGGTATGTTGCTGGCCAATACGATGCGCGCGGTCAGTCGCCTGGTCCTGCGCGGCCACGTTCCACCACGGGTCGTAGTGGATGACCACGTCGGCTGCCGTCAGGTTAAGGCCCACGCCGCCCGCCTTGAGCGAAATCAAAAAGACCGGAACCTCGCCCGCTTGGAACTGCGCGACCATCTTGGCACGGCTCTCCTTAGACGAAGCGCCCGTGAGCTTAAGGAAGGCGATGTCCTCCTTGGTCAAGCGCTTGCCGATGATATCGAGCATACCCGTAAACTGGCTGAACAACAGGATGCGATGCCCGCCGTCGAGTGCGCCGTGCACGAGCTCCATGCACGTATCGAGCTTGGCGCTCCCCGCCTTGTAATCCTCGTAGTGTAGACGCGGGTCGCAGCAGATCTGGCGCAGCTTGGTGAGCTCGGCAAGTACCTTGAGCTTGTCTTTCTTAAACTCGGATGCCTCGCGGTGCTGCACCTGCTGGGCGATGCGGTCCTGGTTTGCCAGGTACAGCTTGCGCTGCTCGCCGGTGAGCTGCGCCATGACCGTATCCTCGATCTTCTCGGGCAGGTCAGCCACCACGTCTTCCTTGACACGGCGCAACACAAACGGCGACACGAGTGCCTGCAGGCGAGCGGCACTGTCACCCTCGGCATGCTCGACGGGACTTTCAAAGCGCTTGGCGAATGAGTCGCGCGTGCCAAGCAGGCCCGGCATTAAAAAGTCGAAGATGCTCCAAAGCTCGGACAGACGGTTTTCGATAGGCGTGCCCGTCAGGGCAAAGCGCACGCCGGCAGGCAGGCGCTTGGCGGCACGCGCCACCTGGGTGAGCGGGTTTTTAATGTACTGGGCTTCATCCAGCACCACACGGGCAAAGTCCTGCTCGACGTACTCGTCGATATCGCGCCGCATAAGGTCATACGACGTTACAACCACGTTATGTTCGGCCACGCCGGCGATCTGCACGCGGCGTTGAGCCTTGGCGCCCACAATGGCGCACACATCGAGCGACGGGGCAAAGCGCTCCAGCTCGGCGGTCCAGTTGTACACAAGCGACGCAGGGCACACCACGAGCGTGGGCTTAGCGTCCCCCGCCTCCACGCGCGCCAGGATATGTGCGATCATCTGCAGCGTTTTGCCCAGGCCCATGTCGTCGGCCAAGATACCGCCGAGGCCCAGGTGCTCGAGCGAGCCGAGCCACTGGTAGCCGTCGACCTGATAGCCGCGCAGTGTGGCCTTGAGCGAGACCGGCACCGTAAAATCCATCTTGCCGAGCGTGTCCAGGCGCTCGACGGTGCGGCGGAACGCGGCGTCGCGATCGGCTTCGAGCGCGGGCGTGCGCGCAAGCATGCTGTCGACGAACAGGGTACTCGACGCGGGAAGCGACACGCCGTCGAGCAGGTCGACGGCATCGACGCCCAAGTCCTCGGCAAGGCCAAACGCGGCACGGGCGCCCTCGTCCAGGCGGATGATATCGCCGGACGTGAGACGTGCAAACGTCTGGTGACGCTTGTAGGAATCGAGGTAGATGGCAAGGTCTGCCGCCGAAAGGCCGCTCGCGCCCAGTTCGACGTCGAGCAGGTTACTCTTGACGGTCGCACGCACCGAAAGCTTGGGCGCAGGGCGGACCGAGACCTGGCGCAGGCGGTCGCTGAGCATGACCTCGCCCAGCTCGGACAAAGCCGCCAGACCCTCGGTCAGCAGACAGAACAGGCTCTCGTCATCGCGTTCCTCAAACGCCAGGCCACCCTCGTAGAAATCGAAATACAGGGCCGCCGTATCCATAACGCGAAACTCCGCCACCACGTCACGGGGCGGCACGCCGGGGCGCTGCTCTTCGAAGGAACTTCCTGGAGTACCAAGGCTAAAGAGATTTGCCGACCAATCGCCGTAGAACACCGTAATCTTGCAGTTCACGAGGCCATCGTCGACGCCAATCTCAAAATGGAAACTCGCCTCGGGCGCCACGGCGTCAAGTACGGCGGGAGCGGTCAGGTCGGTGTAGTCGCGCAAGACAGGCAGTGCCATGCGGCAGAACTCGCCCACCTGGTCGGCGGCGATATGGACCGGCGTGCGGCAGGGCAACAAGTGCGATAGGAACGGCGCCGCATGTTGGGCAAACGCCGTGTCGGTACGGCGCGCGCGGCGCGTGTCGACCAGGTAGGCAGCATCGCCCGATGCAAAGCAGTACATATCGGCGGGCAGGCGAAGGTCGTAGCTGCCGCCGACCGCCGGCGCAATCTTGGCGGCAAGGAGCGGCGGGCGCTTGGCCGGGGCTTCACCCTCCCCTTGCGGCGCCGGCTCGACCGCCACGTCGTAGGCACGATGCGCCGTCGTCCCCCGCGACCAGGCAGGCTCAAAGGAAATGGTCCTGCCACGCAGCAGGTCCAGCACGTATACGATGTCATGCTCGGACAGCGGCAACTGACGCTCAGCGACAAAGCCGCTACGGGCAAAGTCATACGACGCCGAGCGCGAACTCGTGATATCGCCTAGGTAGGCAACCGTCGTTGCGACAAGGTCGAGCAACTGTACCGAAACGTCGTCAAAGGCTTCGGGCACATGAGGAAACGTGAGCTTCTTGCCGTACGAGAAGGTGCCGCCTCGGACATAGGCATCGGCCATGCCGTCGATATCCTTGACCACGTAGGACACCGAACCGCAGCGAATGCGGAACTCGAGCGCCCAACTAAAACGGTCGGCGAACAGCGGATTGTAGTACGGTACCAACGAGGGCTCCAACGCCGCTTTGGGGGCGCCGGGATCAACGGCACCGGCAAGCTTGCGGCGCATGCTCGCCAGCTCATCCATGCGCACGTCCGAAAGATCGGAGAGCGCCGCCATGAGGCTGGGGCTCGTGGGGACGGGCGCCGGGAAGGGAAAGTTGGGATTGACGGCCGGCGCGGCGGACGCGGCGCGCGCGGGCTGTTTCGGCTGCGCCGTAAACGTGCGAACCGGCGTGCGCAGCCCCTCGACGGGCTCGGCGCCGCTGGCATCCAAATACGCCAGCGCCGTGGCAATAGCGTGCTTACACATACCGGGATAGCGGTATGCGGCGGGGCAGTCGCAGTCGTAGTCGATAACCTCGTGCTCGTCCATATCGAGCGCCACGTGCGTCTTGTACAGGTCGCCGCGCGAGCCGCGCACCGATCCCTCAACCGTCACGTTTTTGGAGAAGCGCGAGCCGCTGTCCTCAATCGACAGCACGGCGCCGTTGAGCATGAGCGAACGCCCCTTCATAAAGGTGCCGCTCAACGCCGCCTCTTTGCGAAGCGCCTGCACAAACGTCCCCTGCGCCATCACTTCCTCCAATCTCACCCGGGGTAGCTTAGATCACCGTCACGCGACCCTGGTTACCCACAATGGCCTTGGCCTCGGCCAGCAGCGGAATCGAACGCGCGTTGACCTTGGCAGGTACCTCGGCACGCAGCACGCGCCCGTCCACCTGCTCGATAAAGATCTCCACGCGGTCGCCGCCCGGGTTAGCGGTGAGCACCGTGGCCAGGCGCGCCATATTGCCCTGGCTAAAGCGGCTGTTGGGCACCATGACCTCAAACACCTTGGGCTTGTTGTTCTCCTCGTTGAGCTCGAGCGGCACGATCTCCTGCGCGATGATCTGGTCGCCGCGGTCCGAGCGCTCGAGCTTGCCCTTAATGCGCACAAAGGCATCGGACAGCTGCGCGCCGGTCTCGGGATCGACCTCGCCGTACAGGTACCCCTCGGCCTCTTTATAGGTCTTGGGGAACACGACGACGGTGGCCTCGCCTTCCATGTCCTCGAGCTGCACGATGCCCATGGGGTCACCGTTTTTGGTCACGCGCTTGGACACGCTCGAGACCATGCCGGCCCACCACAGCGCCTTGCCCTCGGGAATTTCCTGGTTGATGGTGCCGCCCGTAGGATTCTGAACTTCGTAGCCGGTGTCGATCTGCGAGAACGAGAAGTCACGCGCCTTGGCTAGTGCATACTCAAACGGGCGCAGCGGGTGGTCCGAGACATAGATGCCCAGAACCTCTTTCTCCTGGCTCAGCTTGAGGTGGCGGTCCCATTCCTGGCCGTCCGGATCGGGCACGCTGACCTCGAAGCCCGAGCCCTCAACGTCGCCAAACATATCGAAGAACGAGGTCTGGCCGCTCGCGCGGTCCTTCTGGCGCTTTATCGCGGCGTCGATGATGTTCTCGGGGTTGTTCTTGTCCACAAAGTGCATCATCTGACGACGCGGATACCCCGTGGAGTCGAAGGCGCCCGCCTTGATGAGCGATTCGATCACGCGACGGTTGGCCTGGCTCGAGTCCACGCGCTCGACAAAGTCGTGCAGTGTCTTAAACGGGCCGCCCGCCTCGCGCTCGGCAATAATCGCCTGCGCCACGCCGGTGCCCACGCCGCGGATGCCGGCCAGACCAAAGCGCACGCCCTCCTTGGTAGCCGTGAACTCGGTACCGGACTCGTTGACATCTGGCGACAGCACGGGGATGCCGTCGTGACGGCACGCCGAAACGTAATGAACGATCTTGTCGGTCTTGCCCGTATAGGACGTCAGAACGGCCGCCATGTACTCGTGCGGATAGTGCGCCTTGAGCCACGCCGTCTGCATAACCAGGATGGCGTAGCCGGCGGAGTGCGACTTGTTAAAGGCGTAAGATGCGAACTCGAGAACATCGTCCCAAATCTTCTGGGCGACCTCGCGCGTGTAGTTGTTCTTGATAGCGCCGTTCATCCAGTGGTCGTAGGTGGTCTCGTCCGAGCCATCCTCCCAGTGCAGCACCGTCGACGTGAGCAGTTTGATCTTCTTCTTAGCCACGGGCTTACGGATACGCGAGTCCGATTCGCCCTTGGAGAAGCCGCACATCTCGACGGAGATGAGCATAACCTGCTCCTGGTAGACCATGGTGCCGTAGGTTTCGCCCAGGATGTCGTCCAGGCGGTCGTCGTAGGAGACGGCTGGCTCCTTGCCGTTCATACGGTTGATGTAGGACGAAACCATGCCGGCGCCCAGCGGGCCCGGGCGGTACAGGGCGATCAATGCCACGACGTGCTTGTACTCGGTGGGCTTCATGTTCTTGATCGTGGCCGTCATGCCGGCGGACTCGACCTGGAAGACGCCGGCGGTGTGGCCGGAACCCATGAGCTTAAAGATCTCGGGGTCGTCAAAGGGAATCTCTTCCTCTTTGATGTCGATGCCGAAGTTCTTTTTGATGTTTGCCTTGGCCTTGGAGATAACAGTCAGCGTGCGCAGGCCCAAGAAGTCCATCTTGAGCAGGCCCATATCGGCAACGGTATGGCCCTCGTACTGGGTAATCTCGACGCCGCCCTTGGTGTCGAGCTTGGTGGGCACGTGCTCGTTGACGGGGTCGCGGCAGATCAGAACGGCGCACGCGTGCACGCCCTCGCCACGGGTGAGGCCCTCGATTGAGAGCGCCGTGTCGATGATGCGGCGGGCGTCGTCGTCCTTTTTATATGCCTCGGCAAAATCGGGGTTAAACAGGTCCTCTTTGCCGGGTTGCTTTTCGAGCACCTGCTTGAGCTTGACCTTGGGGTCGCTCGAGACCATCTTGGACAGACGCTGGCCCATGTAGACCGGGTAGTCCAGGACGCGAGCGGCGTCGTTGATGGCCTGCTTGGCCTTAATGGTCGAGTAGGTGATGACGTGGGTGACCTTCTCGGGGCCGTAGAGCTGGCGAACGTGCTCCACGACCTCGAGGCGCCGCTCATCGTCGAAGTCCATATCGATATCGGGCATCTCGGTACGCTGCGGGGACAGGAACCTCTCGAACATCAGGCCGTTCTCGAGCGGATCGAACGCGGTGATGTTCATGGCATAGGCGACGATAGCGCCGGCAGCCGAGCCACGGCCGGGGCCGACGCCGATGCCGTTGTCCTTGGCCCATTGCACGTACTCGGCAACAATCAAAAAGTAGGCGGCAAAGCCCTTGTCGCAGATGACTTTGTATTCGTACTCAAAGCGCTCTTTGATGTTGACGCCACCGATCTCGCGCGTGGCCCAGTCGTCACCGTAGTGCTGGCGCAGGCCCTTCTCGCACTCGCGGCGGAACTGACTCTCGTGCGTCTCGCCGGGGTCGAGCAACGGGAAGCGCGGCAGGATGATGGAGTCCCAGTCCAGCTCGACGTAGCACTTGTCGGCGATCTCGAGCGTGTTGTCGCAGGCCTCGGGGCAATACGGGAACATCGCCCGCATCTCCTCCTCGGTCTTCATGTAAAACTCCGAGCCAGTCATGCGCATGCGGTTGGGGTCGTCGACCTTGGCGTTCATGCCGATGCACATGATGACGTCCTGCACGGGAGCGTCCTCGCGGCGCAGGTAGTGGAAGTCGTTGGTGGCGATGACCTTGACGCCTACCTGCTTGGCGATGTCGATGAGCGTGCGGTCCATCTGCTCATCGGTCAGGCCGTTATCGGTGGTAATGCCGTGTTCCTGGATCTCGATATAAAAGTCGCCAGGTTCGAAGGTATCACGGAAGGTCTCGGCCCACTTGATGGCGCCCTCCATGTCACCACGGTCGATGTATTTGGGAATGATACCCGCGATGCAGGCGCTGGTGCAGATCATGCCCTTGGCGTGGCGGCGCAGGTTGTCGAGCGTCACGCGGGGCTTGTAGTAAAAGCCCTGCACGGCTGCCTCGGAGACCGTCTGCATCAGGTTGACGTAGCCCTCCTGGTCCTTGGCCAGAAGGATCATGTGGTAGAGCTCGGGCTTATGGTCGCGAGCAAGGGTCTCGTCCGGCGTAAAGTAGACCTCGCAGCCAAAGATGGGCTTGATGACCAGAGGCGGCTTGAGCTCGTCGATGTTGCCCTTCTCGTCCCACATGGCCATGTCCTTCACATACTGGGCATGCTCGCGCGGGTTTTCCTCGGGATCGGGCTCCACCAGCTCGTCGCGGCGATCCTTTTCCAAAAAGGCCTTGTCGTGACTCCAGGTTTTGTACTCAGGCGTGTTGTGGTTGACGGCGTCGCAGGCCAGCGCCAGGTCGGGCACGCCATACATGTAGCCGTGGTCGGTAATGGCGACGGCGGGCATGCCCAGCTCTACGGCGCGATTGACCATATCCTGGATACGGGTTGCGCCGTCGAGCATGGAAAAAACAGTGTGATTGTGCAGATGGACGAATGCCATGTGATGAGCTCCGATGCAGGTTCGTGTTCTGACTGAACGATTTTACCGCACGGCGCGGACGGCACCCGAACCTAGCCAAACCCACACGGCTACTCACGCAGTTGCGGTGAAATGCGGACTGTTTGGCGGCTTTTTTGGCCAAAACAGTCCGTATTCCACCGCAAGTTATCTGAGGGCTAAAGGTTGTAGGTGACTACATGAGGTTCGGCGGGTTCGACGAAGATGGTTGGATCGGCCTGCTCCACGCGGACGAACTTGACGGTCACGGCCTCAAAGCCCGCCTTGTGCAGAACATCCGAATAGACGCGCGCCTGCAGGGCATGCTTCTCGAGCAGCTGGTCGGGCGTCTCATCCGGCGTGCCACCCGTCTTGTAGTCGATGACCAGTGCGCGTGACGGATCGACCGGGTCGGTCGCCAGTGCATCGATGGCGCCCTCGGCATAGGCACCGTAGCGGGCGATGTCCTCGTCCTCGCAGCCCAGCGAAAAGAACGGCACCTCGGCGCGAACGCACGGCCAGGCAAGCAGCTCGGCACGGACCGCCGACTTGAGCCAGCGGTCCAGGGCAACGTCGAAGCGTTCGCGCTGCTCCGGCGTCAGGCACCACAGGCGCGCCAGGGCGTCGGCACGCTCAGCGGGCAACGCATCGGCACCCATCTCGATCAGCCACTGGCAGGCGGCATGGAACGCCGAGCCCAGCGCCATGGGGTTGCCGGCGGGCTCAACGGCGGCCACGCCTGCATCCGTCATCTCGGAACCATCCGACTCCGCATCATCGCCAGCCTCGTCCACAGGCACGCGCGCCTCGGCGGCTCGGTCCTCGGACTCGGCATGCAGCGCCGCGGCAATTGACGAGTAGCTGTACGAATCGCGCGCCGGATACGGGCAGGTGCCCATGTGCACGCCCACCGCCTGGGGATACACGAGCTCAAACGCATCGGGCTCGGGGTCGGCAGGACCGGGAACAGCGGCGTGGGCATCCGCACCGGCACCCTCCAACTCCGCATCGCCGCGGACAAGCCTGCCCTCGACATCTAGCGAAGCGTTGACCTCAAACGCCTGCTCGCCAAACGTAAAGTCCGCCAGCGAGATGAGCTCGTAGTCGCCCGGCTTGGAGTTGTCGAACACCAAACGGTCGCTATCGAGCTGCGGCATGTCCAGGCTGTCGGTCGGCAGGATGCGGCGCAGCACGTCGTAGGTCAGATCCGTCTCGACATCGAAGGTCGGCGCGCACAGCTTGCCACGGCTCACGCCGACATCCATCGCCAGAATGACCAGCTCGCGCGCTCGCGTCATGGCGACATAGAGCAAGCGAGCCCGCTCCTCGAGCGAAAGCTGCAAATCGTCGTTGCGCAGGCGAACGAATGCCTCGGCGGGAGAACCCGTCGCGCAGACATCCTCCATGAGCTCCGGCGGCAACCATAGCGACGTGCCCTTACCCTTAAACGCATGCTCAAACTGCTTTTTGACGTCATCGCCCTTTACGAACGTGCCGTCCGCGAGTTTAACGCCGTCGAAGCGTGCCGGCAGCGCCACGACCTGCGCTCCACCCTCGACACGCCCCATCTGAGCCGCACCCGAGGACTTACGCACGCCAAAGCACTCCGCAACCGCCACGACCGGATACTCCAGGCCCTTGGAGGCATGCACCGTCATGATGCGCACCGCGCCGTCGCCCTCCTCGTTGAGGGCGCCTGGGGCCTCCTTGCCCGCCAAGAAGCGGTCGAAGGCAAGCGCAATGGAACGCGGCGAGTTACCGAACTCGGCCTCCGCCTCGGCCACGGCATCGAGCGCCTTAAGCACGTTGGCGGCAATGGCCTTGCCCTCGGGACCACGCTGTGCCAGACGCACAAACCAGCCGGAAGCGTTGACAGTATCGCGCGCGATGGCGGCGAACGAATCGCGGCCCACGCGACGAAGCGCATACCGCAGCACCTCGCGGGCGCGCGTCACGAGCGGCAAGTCTTGCAAACCCGGCACATCGGAATCGCTCATGATGCCCACGTCGATGTTGCGGCGCGAGGTCTCCCCCGTCTGGTCGTCCAGCTTGGTCGCCAGCGCCAGGAATTCCTGGGCGCCGAGCGGAAACATCGGCGAGGCGAGCAGTGGCATAAGGCCCTGCGCCGTATCGGCCGGATTGGCGAGCGCGCAGACCAGGGCACGCACCGTCTGCACCTCGGCTGCCTGGGCAAAGACCGAGCCGCCTGCGATCACGCAGTCGAGCCCCTGGTCGCGAAACGCCTGTGCGTAGACATCGGCATTGGTCATGCGCCCTAGCAGCAGCACCATACCGCCCTGGGGCTGGCCCGCTTTAACGAGCGCTTGGAATCGCTCCGCAATCGCACGAGCTTTCGCCTGCGTTCGCTCCTGGGTGCTGCCGCCGGCAACGAGCAGCGCCTGGCGGCGCGAAGCCTTTGCTTTGAGTTTGTCCTCGCGATCGTCACTCGGCTCAAGATCCAAGAACCCCTGCATCAAACCACCGGTGTCGCCGTCAAAGACGCGCGCCACATAGCGCAGCACCTCGTCGTGGCTGCGGAAGTTGCGTACAAGCTTGACGAGCTCGCCGGCGGGGGCATCGGACGTGGCGACCGTCTCGGACGCCGTCGTCGAACCCACCTTGCGCTCCTGGCGACGGAACACCTCGACCTCGGCACCACGGAAGCGGTAGATCGACTGCTGTGCATCGCCCACGGTACACAGCGCACGCTCACCCGCGCCGGTCAGGTAACGGATCAGGTCGACCTGCATCTGGTCGGTATCCTGGAACTCGTCGATCATGACCATCTTAAAGCGGCCCTCATAGGCCGCTCGAATAGCCGGATAGTCGCGCAGCGCCTCGTACGCCATACGCAGTAGGTCGTTGTTATCGAGCGCGGACTGGCCGGCCTTCAGCGCGCGATACTCAGCCTCCACGGAACGGGCCAGGCCCACCAGCGCATCGAGCGCGGGGGCACCGCAGGCCAGCACGATATTGATAAACGCATCGGCAGCCTCGGCCTTGAGTAGCTCCACCTGCTCCTTAGAAAACGCCTTGCTCGCCCGAGGCATGCTGCACGACATCATGAGTCGCGCCACATCCTCCATGGTTTTGCCGCTCGCCTCAAACGCGTCGATGGCGTCGAGTGCCACCTGTGCCTTTTCGGTCGCGGCCTTGCTCGCACCCAACGCCGCGCGATAGGCGTCGGCAAGCGCCGAGGTGTCAGCCTGGCCGCGCGCCACGCACACATCGTCCATGCCGCTCGGCAGCTGGCTCGATAGCTCCAGCAGGTCGCGCACCAGTCCTTTAATGGTGGTACCGGCGCCAAACGGCCCACCCTCGCCCGCCATGGGATACCAAGCGTAGAGGGCCTTAAGCGAAGCGGCGAGCTCGGGGGCGGCATCGGGCGCCGTCGCGCGGGCCAGCACATGCTCAACAGCCTGGTCCATAAGCTCGTCGGTATCGGTAAGCACCGTGAACTCGGGATCGATGCCCAGCTCCAACGCATGTGCGCGCAGGATACGCGAGCACATGCCGTGAATGGTCGAGATCCACGCATCGTCGACGGTCAGGGCTTCCTCGTCCATGCCCTCGTCGATGAGCGCGCGGCGCACACGGTCACGGATCTCGGCCGCGGCATCTTTGGTAAAGGTAATGGCGAGCACCTGGTCCAGATGCTCAACGAACGGACCGGATTCGGGCGAGAGCGCGTAGACGATGCGACGCGTGAGGGTAAAGGTCTTGCCCGAACCGGCGCCCGCCGAGACAAACAGCGGACGGTCGAGCGTCTTGACGATCTGCAGCTGTTGCGGCATCAAGGTCGAAAGATCCATGGTCTACACGTCCCTCCTTACAAACGTTCCTTCATGGTTATACGAGCAGCGCGCATGCGCGGCCTGCGTCGACGCCGGGTCGACAGCAGCCACGTTGCCCGCCTCGAGTTCGCGCAGGCGCTCGGCGATACCGGTCTCCACGCGATCGAGCAGCGCATCGAAGTCCATGTTGCCGCCCTCGCCGGGAAAGCCCTTCTTAAGCCCCGGGATGCGACCGTCGCCGCGCTCTTCCTCGAGCAGCTCAGCGCTCGCGGCACCGCGCAACGCCGGCTTGCCGCCCTTGGTCGAAAAGTAGAGCGCCGCGCGGGTGTCCAGATCCAGCGCCCGGCGCATGGCCTGGGCGTAGATGAGCGTTTGGGTATGTGGCGGTAGCCACCGCGGGTCGTCGATGGCAGCCTCACCCGATTCCTCGTCGCGCACCGTAGGGTCGGCGAGTTTAAACTCCTCAACGCCCGTGCGATGCTTGTAGTCGATTACCACGGCGCGATTCTCGGCGTCCACGTCCACACGGTCGATGCGCCCGCCAAGCGGCCAGCCGGCATACTCAACGTTAAGATCGTTAAAGGCAAACTCCAGGTAGCGCGGAGCAAAGGGGGCCAGCGCCTCGGCTTCATAGGCAAGCACGCCCTCCAGCTGCGGCAGAATCTCGGCCACCTGGCGCTCCTCCACCGGAGAGAGCGGCACGAGCGGGCCCTCGTTGCCACGCTTGGAGGCATGCTCGGCCAAGGTCTCGTCAAAGACCTTGCGCAGCAGCTCCTGGGCACGTGGCAGGTTCTCGGGCGTCACGCGCTCCATGCCCTCTTGGGGCAGACGGGCGTGCAGGTGCTCCAGCACGTCGTGGACAAAGTTGCCCTTCTCCATATTGCCAAAGCCGGCGTCGATCGACTGGGGCTTCACGCGGTACGAGACGAACCAGCATAGCGGGCAGGTCGAATAGGCCTCGATCTGCGAGGCAGACGTCAGGCGCGGCACCAGCGGCGCATCCTCGCCCTCGCCATCGCGACGGCGCAGGACCAGATACGGAATGGCTTCATCGCTCAGATGCTGAGGAGCTTCGCAGGTCACGCGCTCGCGCCTAAGACCTTCGCCTGCAGCGGGATCAAAGTCGGCGATGATATCGCCCTCGCCCACGCGCGTGGGCTTGGCAGCGCCAGCGGCATCGGCATGCGCCCGCAGCTCGGTCCATACGGCTGCCGGGTAGCACTCGCGTGCCTGGCGATCGTGCGTCACGCGGGCGAGCGCAACCGGACCGCGTGCCGCCTGCATCGCGTGGCCAAAGCGCACGCGCAGCAAGGCCGCGGGCTCAAGCGCCACGCCCTCGCGACCAAGGCTCGCCGTCAGCGTGGCCAGCGGCCCCTCCTCGTGTGAGAGCGGATAGCTGTCCAGATCGACATCGGCAAACAGCACGGCATCGTAGCTGCCGGGGCGCAGAGCCGCCGCATCGGCAAGCGAAGCAAAACGAACCTGAGCACGAGGCGCACGGTCAACCTCGTGGGTCTCGTAATCGTAGGCGGTGCTGCGTTTGTCCACCTTGGTGCGAATGTCATCAAGCACGGGCACGGTCGCGGCCTGCGACACGTCGAGCGAGCGGGAGCCATTCATAAGGATGTCGATGGCGTGGCGCAGCAGGGCCACCTCCGCCTGGCGACGGGCTTGGCCATCCAAGCTGCCCAGCGAGCGATCGGGCAACGCCTCGGCAACGGCAAGCATGGCCTTGAGCGCCGTCACGGGCTTGTCACGCCACAGCGCCTGGAACACGTCCGAAACCACACACGGCACGTTCTTAAACCAGTTTTCGTCACTCGCCGCCTTGCGCGCGCCCCTCACCTGGCCTTGGACGCTCTGCAGCAGGCTCTTAACGCCCGCGGTAGTCTTGCTGCGCGAGAGACGCATATTCTTATCGAAGGTTCGAGCATTGGCGGCATCAGCACCCGAAAGCGGACTATAAATCCAGTCGGTAAGCTCCGGCGCGGGCCACCACTCGGTCTTTGACGCTATGCCCTCATCGGCGGCCTTCATGCGCTCGATCAGGCCGGCAAGTGCCGCAAACTGCCTGCCCGCAATGGATTGGGAAAACGCCGTGAACTCAGTTGCCTCGGCAGTGATATGACGAGCCGCCAGACGAGAGGCGAGCTCACCAAACAGCTGGGGTGCCCGGGCAGAAACGACGAGCACGCGCACGGGGTCGGCAGAAGCGTTGGCGGCGCCGTCGACTTCGGAACCCTGGCACGCTTTTACCAGATCATCAATTGCGTTCGCATAAGCATGAGCACGGGCATGGGGGCCGGCGACCTCAATAAAGGCAGGCTGAGCGGCGGTCCCGCAAGCAGCATCAGACGCGACGGTGTCCTCCCCCAGCGGCGCGATCTCAAACAGCACATCGCGAGCATCGAAAGCCGCGGCCAGATCCTCGCGCATCGCCGCCTGCTCGCGGGCAAGCAGCACGACGACCTCTCCCCCATTGTTCGCCACAGCTGACAGCAGCTCGAGCAGACCGTGCGTAAACGACGTGACGTTGCGTACACAGACGGCGCGGGTGCACGCCGGCAGGCTATCGGCCAGGGCACTGGCCATAATGTCAGCCGCCTCGCAGGGCTCGACCATATCTCGACGGTCCAAACCGCCCGCGTAGGCGCGCAAAAGCTCAAACACACGAGCCTCGGCGTCGCTTTTTGGCTCAGGCTGGCAATTGTTGCCACCGCATCGCTCGGCCGTCGTCCCAGCCACACCCGACAGTACGTCGCGGGCCATGCGCGCGAGCATGCGCACCGTGCCCTGACTGCGCGAAAGCGGCTGCAGGTCGGCATCATCGAGACGCGTGACCCTGTCCGAAAACAGCATATGGCGCTGCAAGTTGTCGACGAAATCGCGCCCGTCGCCCAAAAGCTCCCAAAGCGAGCGAAGCCACGACGAAGGCGTCTTGTAGTCAACGCCCAGCGAGATACCAGCTGCCGCCGCATCATGACGGCACAGGTCAAGCTCGGCAAACGAGGGCGCCAGCAACACGGCACGCCCGTGGCGATCGACAAGGTCGGCAAGCAGCACCGCCTCGGCATCGCTCAGCTCCGTACCGGCATCCGTGGTATAGATTCGAACAGGCATGGTCCTCCACTCAAACCGTCCGCAATAATCAATGCATCCATCCTACCCGCCCGCGCGGACACATTGCCAGCGCAGCTCCATCTTTTGGTACAAAGCAACCTGACCCCAACGCACCAGCCGATTGCGGGCATATAAAAACCGCCCCCGGAGGAGCGGTTTTGCACAATTCGTTTTTGGTGCGGCCTACTCGCCATCCTCCAGCTTAATGAGGATTTTGCGGTAGCCACCGTACTCGCCGTTGAGCGCCTTGGACACACGGCTCACCGTGGTGGACGAAGCGCCGGTGCGCGCCTGAACCTCGACATAGGGCTCGCCCTCGTCCAGGTAACGCGCGACCTGCAGACGCTGCGATAGATCGCAAATCTCGCGCGGCGTGCAGATATCGGTCAAAAACGCTTGGATATCTTTCTCGTCGTCCAAAAGGCTAAATGCGTGGACCAGCTGCTTGACATCAGGCTTGTCAAACATGTTCTCGATATTCATCGATCACCGCCAAACCCGCCAAAAGGCATCGAAGTTGATACTGACATCGGACATCGTTCGCCCGTTCTATGCAATAGGGCAACGCCTGTGGCTTTTGCCCGTAGCAGTTTAGCACACCACCAAACTAAAGCGACAAGACTCTCTGCCAGCGGCACGTTTTCTAGGACGAACGCCGTTTTGAAACCGAATGCGCACGCAAGCTCCATGAATATCTGAGACAATGGGCAGCCGAACAAGGCGGCACACCCGCGCGGCCGTCCATGCTGCCGCAGCAAGCCACTTCACGCGATACCAACACACCCTGCGCAAGAAAGGATCTCCGCCATGCGCTTTATGCTTAACTGGCTCTTTACCTCGATCGCCATCGCGATTGCCACGTTCCTCGTTCCCGGCATCCAACCCTTCGGTTTTGCCGAGGCCTGGGTCTGTTTCGCCTTCGTGGGGCTGTTCCTGAACATCGTCGATTCGTTCGTCAAGCCATTCCTGACGGTCATCTCGCTGCCGCTCACGATCATTACGTTGGGCATTTTCCAGCTTGTCGTCAACAGCTTTATGCTTGAACTCGCAAGTTACCTGTCGGTCAACCTGCTGGGCGTCGGCATCTCCATCGCAAGCTTTGGCTCGGCCTTTATGGGCAGCATCCTGGTGTCCATCACTCGAAGCATCCTCGACAGCATCGCCGAGAACTAATACGCCCATTCCGACCGCGTCTGTCTCAACAGCCCAAAACGAAGGCCGCCCATCGCAAAAATGGGCGGCCTTCTTATTTGTCAAGCCTTAAAGGGCGAGAGAATCTACCATTTCTACCCCGTCCCCAAATGGCAGGTGTGGGTTAGATGACGTAGTCGTAGCCATGGCTGGGAGCGACAAGTTGATCGAGCGTCACGCCGTCGAGGTAGTCGTTGATGAGCTTGTCCAGGTTCTTCCACACGTCGAGCGTGGGGCACTCATCAGATCGCGAGCAACCCTTGCAGTCGCCATCCAGGCAGGCGACCGGCGCCAGACTGCCCTCGGTCAGGCGCAGGATCTCGCCCACCGTGTACTGCTCGGGCGGGCGCGTGAGCACATAGCCGCCGCCCTTGCCGCGCATGCCCGAGAGCATATTGGCGCGCACGAGCGTGGCCAAAATGTTCTCCAGATATTTCTCCGAAATCCCCTGACGCGCGGCGATCTCTTTAAGCGGGATGCGACCGGCCGCCTGGTGCTCGGCCAGATCGACCATAACGCGCAGGGCGTACCTACCCTTAGTAGAAACCAACATATATAGTGCTGCCTTTCGGTCTTTTAGTCCGTTGAAATTCTAGCCGAAAAATTGGCTTTGAAAATACCCGTTCCGGTCAAGATGGTTAATCAACTTGCAATAAACTCCTATTTCCTATTGCATTACTAGGCTTTAGTGTCTAGTATGCTTCCCAACAGCTAAACGAACAACCTATAAGGTTTATGGGTTTAGCTGCTACACACACCGTGAAACCACACGGCAACCAGTCATTTGAACACTTTGGAGGTTCACCATGAGCAATGTTTACACGTCCATCGATCAGCTTATCGGCCACACTCCGCTTCTGGAGCTCACTCACTTTGAGGCCGATCAGGACCTCAGGGCCCGCGTGCTCGTCAAACTGGAATACTTCAACCCCGCCGGCTCCGTCAAGGATCGCGTCGCCAAGAACATGATCGACGAGGCCGAGAAGGCCGGCAAGCTCGTGCGCGGCGGCGACTACACCATCATCGAGCCCACGAGTGGCAACACCGGCGTCGGCATCGCCTCGGTGGCGGCCGCCCGCGGCTACAAGGTGATCATCACCATGCCCGAGACCATGTCCGTCGAGCGCCGCAAGCTTATGCAGGCATATGGCGCACAGCTCGTGCTCACCGACGGTTCCAAGGGCATGAAGGGCGCCATCGCCAAGGCCGAGGAGCTGCAGAAGGAGACGCCCGACAGCATTATCGCCGGCCAGTTTGTGAACCCCGCCAACCCCGCCATCCACAAGGCCACGACCGGCCCCGAGATCTGGGATGACACCGACGGCAAGGTCGACATCTTCGTCGCCGGCGTCGGCACCGGCGGTACCGTGACCGGCGTGGGCGAATTCCTCAAGGAGCAGAACCCCGAGATTCAGGTTGTCGCCGTCGAGCCCGCCACCTCCCCGGTGCTCTCTAAGGGCCAAGCCGGCCCGCACAAGATTCAGGGTATCGGTGCCGGCTTTGTGCCCGACGTCCTCGACACCCAGATCTACGACGAGATCATCCCCGTCGAGAACGACGACGCCTTTGCCACCGGCCGCGCCGTGGGCCACAAGGAGGGCGTGCTCGTGGGCATTTCGTCCGGCGCCGCCGTGTGGGCCGCTCTGCAGCTGGCCAAGCGCCCCGAGAACGAGGGCAAGACCATCGTGGCGCTGCTCGCCGATACCGGTGAGCGCTACCTGTCCACGGCACTCTTCCAAGACTAGGGCCCATCGCCCATAGGTTGAGCCCAGGACGAACCGGTCTCCTCTCTCCCGGCAGCCTGAGCCCATCCCATCAGGGTGTCCCACGAGACGTCCGAACTTGCTACAATGTCTGCGGCGCGGAACCAGCCTCCCGCGCCGCTTTTCTTTTTTGGCCACATGCCACCAAGGAGAACCTCCCCATGCACAACAAGCGCGTGCTCGTCGCCATGAGCGGCGGCGTCGATTCCAGCGTGACCGCCTATCTGCTCAAACGCCAGGGCTACGAATGCGTCGGCGCCACCATGCGCCTCACCTGTCCCACGCCCGACCCCATCACGGGCATGAGCAAAGTCGACCGCGACATCGCCGATGCAAAGGCCGTCGCCGAGCGCCTGGGGATACCCCACCACGTGCTCGACCTGCAGCAGACCTTCGACCGCAACGTTATCGAGCGATTTGTGACTGCCTATCAGGAGGGGCTGACGCCCAACCCGTGCATCATCTGCAACCGCCATATTAAGTTTGGCGCGCTGCTCGATGCGGCGCTGGATATGGGCTGCGACCACATCGCCACAGGCCACTACGCAAAGACGAGCCAGACGCCCGACGGCACCTGGCAGCTGCATCGCGGCGAAGATCCCAAAAAGGACCAAAGCTACTTTTTGTATTCGCTTACGCAAGAGCGCCTGGCGCGCACGATCTTTCCGCTGGCCAGGCTGGACAAGGAACGCGACGTTCGCCGCATTGCCGCCGAGCAGGGCTTCATAAACGCCAAGAAGGCCGAGAGCGAGGATATCTGCTTTATCGCGGACGGCGACTACGCGAGCTATATCGAGCGCCGCTGCGGACATCCCGCTGCACCGGGCGACATTGTGTGGCGTGACGGCAGCGTGGTCGGACGTCACAGCGGCGCACTGCGCTATACCATCGGCCAGCGCAAGGGCCTGGGCGTCGCGATGGCGCACCCCGTGTACGTAACGGGCGTCGATGCCGCCAACAACATTGTGCATCTGGGCGAGGCCGAGGACCTGACGGCCACAGCGCTCACGGCCAACGACTGGATCTGGAGCGCCCCTGCCGACCGCATGGAGGCAGAGCTGGATGCCGACGGCATTCGCGTGGGCGCCAAATACCGCTACCGTCAAAAGGACCAGGCAGCAACCCTTACACATGGCGCCGACGGACAAATGCTACTGACCTTTGACGAGCCGCAGCGAGCCATCGCCCCCGGCCAGGCAGTCGTTATCTACCGCGGCGACGTCGTCTTGGGCGGCGGCACCGTTACGGCAGCCATCAGGTAGCCGCGGGATTATCGCCGCACGTGTCGAAGTACCTCAACAGCGGCACCAACCTCGATTACGCGACGCTCGAGGCCGCGGCGGATGGCCTCGAGTCGACCCTCCGCCGTGGCCCATTTGCTCTGCGAAAGAATCTCGATCGCCTCATCAACAAATCCGTTGAGCCGCGATGAATCGAACCAATCGAGCGAGTCCGCAAGCGCCAGCTGGACGGAAGGGTCGGGCCCAAACGGCTTAGCGGAAAACCCAAACTCCCCAGCTGCGAGCACGACAGTTGGCACGTTATACCACAGACAGTTGCCGCTATCGAACAGCGGAGCAGGTTTTATCTCCAGGGTATCGACATTGCGGATGATGCCGAAGTTTCGCCAATGGCGGTCGCTGTTGGCCAAAAGGGCATCGCAGACAATCATCTGCGACATAGACCTTCTCACAGCGGCCTCATCGGCACCATGCTTGCCGAGGTAGCAACAGTACCGGTCGTACGTCGAGTTTCCCCGCTGACTACCAAGTACGCCCTTAACGTAAACAGCCGGAACGTATTCCTCGCGGCCGTCAAGAAAGTCGTCGCACAGACACACAGGGCCATCGAATATGCGCTCAACCGTGTAAGGAACAAACTCCCCCTTGGAAAGCAAGCGACGATGTAGAGCCGTTGCAACCGCCTCGTTAAAGGGACGCTGATCGTCCATCCCGCACCCTTTAGCCAAAACGCGAATGCCGTTTCGGATCATCCACGATTTAGGGAGCTCGCCCTCGGACGTGTTATCCGGATTTTTTAGACCGATGCCTTCCAGCCAACCCGAACGCTCTTCGGGCGCCGATCGCTCAAATTCGTTCTCAAAGTAATTGATGCTTTGCCATTTGAGTTCGGCGCAATTGGCCGGCCGCAGCCAATAACAATCCGAAAGCGATAAGCCCAGGCACCGAACCGGAACCTCGATGCCACTGGCAATTCCCAGTTCACGATAGCGCGAGACGAGTCCAGGGCGGACGTCAGGCACCGACCGATGGCTCCACCACACGTTGAGCTCCCGTTTATTCACCGTAGGAGAAGAGCCCGAGCATGTGCCAAACGGCATTCGTTGCGCATCGAGGACCTCGGCGATTTCGAAGGGAAACTCGCGCGTCGGATCAAATGAGACATGCGCGACCTCATGGTCGGCCGACATCAGCGTAAACTTGCGTCCCACATCGGCCGCAGGACGGCGTCCTCGCTTGCGGACCTTTTGGTAGGCGGTCGCAGAATTGTACTCGACCATCTTCCGGCCGCCCACAATATCGCACACAAGCGTCCCCGATGCGGCAAGTTGCGATATGCGGGCTTTCGTAACGCCCAACAGGCGGGCGGCATCACCCATAGATAAGTACTCAGACGTATCCATACACCGCATCACCTCGTTAAGTAATTTACGCGTTTAGTTAATAGATTACTTACATCATAATACTAAACGACCTAAAGCGAAAAAAGGCCCGAGAAATCGGGCCTTAGCGATTGGTCAGCCGAGTCGCAAACTGCTTCCTTAGCGCTGCACGTAGGCGCGGACCAGCTCAAAGGTGTTACGCACAGCGTCGATGTGGCTGCGCTCGTAGTTGTGGCTCGCGTACACGCCGGGGCCGATCAGACCATGGCGAATGTCGTAGCCGGCCGAGAGCGTGGCCTCGACGTCCGAACCGTAGTGCGGGTACACATCGATGGCGTAATCGAGCTCCAGCTCGCGCGCGATGTTGGACAGCGTGGTTACCAGGTCGTAGTTGTACGGACCGCCCGAATCCTTGGCGCAAATCGAAACCATGCGCTCGGTGCAGCCTAAGTCGTCGCCCACGCAACCCATGTCCACGCTGATCATCTCGCGCGTGTCGGCCGGCACGAAGGCGCCGCCGTGGCCGACCTCCTCGTACACGGTAAAGAGCAGTGACACCTTGCGCGAGAGCGACACCTCGCCGTCAGCAACGGCGCGGGCCAGACCCAGCAGAATCGACGCCGACAGCTTGTCATCCAGGAAGCGGCTCTTAATGTAGCCGCTCTCCGTCACCGTGGTACGCGGATCCATGGCGATGATATCGCCCGTCTGAATACCCAGCTCGAGCACATCGTCCTTGCTATCGACGTTCTCGTCGAGCAAGATCTCCATGTTCTTCTCGATGGTCTTGACCGGCTCATCGGCCACGTGCGCCGAAGGCTCGGTGTTGAGAACCACACCCGTGTAGACATTGCCATCGCGCGTGTAAACGGTGCAGTTCTCGCCATCGGCCGTAGACCACTGATGCCCGCCGAGCGTCGTGGGACGCAAGCGACCATTGTCCTTGATGGAGCGCACCATGGCGCCCAGGGTATCGACATGGCTCGCCAACACGAGCGGTTCGCCCTCGCCGCCAAGCTCAACCAACACGTTGCCCTTATTGGAGCGCTCGGGCCCAAACCCCATCTCGCGCAACGTTTCCATTAGATAATCAGTCGCCGCACGGGTATAGCCCGTAGGTGAAGCAATAGAAGTCAGCGTCTTCAACTGGTCAGTAATATAGGAGAGCGTCTCCTCTAGAGAAGCATCAACATTAGAAGCCATATGCATCCTTCCAAGTAAAACTAAGACCGAGCCCCGATTTTAACCGTTCTGCACGTGCAATACTCTAGAAACCGAGCCGACTCCAGACGTCCCCGCACCGGTTTTGTGCACGCGCTCGGTTTACAGTCCCAATCTTGCATAAATCCTATCGGTATCTGCATAAATATGAGGCATCTATTTGCTTCGTCTCAGGGTACCCCACCTTGGACCGTGCAAAATACGGAGTATTCAGCACCGTGGACCCCGTCAGCCCCATCGCAAACGGCAAAGCGACGCGGCTACAGCAGTGTTGCAGGTCGTCGCAAACCAAAAACGCGGTGGCAGCCCCTCCGCTCATCGATAGCCCACCCGCAATGGTTGTCGATGGGCGTCTGCGGGCCACTGCGGCCCATTCACAACGTTATGCATTTTTCAGAGCTTGCTGAATACTCCCAAAAATGCACGCTGGGAAGTGCACCACCTATCCGCAGCGGGAAGCATGCCTTGGTTTTGCCCATATCGGGGCATCGGCGCGGCACAAAAAGCCCCGCCGTGCGTAGCACGGCGGGGCCAGCAGCAAGTCAAAAGACCATACGCCTACGGGCGAAGGACCACCAAACTGGGCTAGGCAGCCGGGCAGATCTTCTTGAAGAGCTCGATGACGTCGTCGAGCGTCGCCTCGCGCGGGTTACCCGGGAAGCAGGCGTCGGCCATGGCGTCCTTGGCCAGGACCTCAATCTCGTCGGCCTTCATGGCCTCGCAGACGTGCGGGATGTTCACGTCGGCAGAGAGCTGCTTAACGGCGGCGATGGCGGCGTCGGCGGCCTCGTCGGTGCTCATGCCCGTGGTGTCAACGCCCATGGCGACGGCAACCTTGGCCAGGCGCTCGGCGCAAACCGGCTTGTTGAACTCCATGGCGATCGGCAGCAGCATGGCGCAAGCGACGCCGTGCGGGGTGTCGTAGTGAGCGGACAGGGTGTGAGCCATGGCGTGGTCGATACCCAGGCCAACGTTGGAGAAGCCCATGCCGGCGACATACTGACCAAGAGCCATGCCCTCACGGCCGGAGCCGGGCTGGCCGGACTTGGCCTCGGCAACGGAGTCGCGCAGGTTCTCGCTGATCAGCTTAATGGCCTCAAAGTGGAACATATCGGAAAGCTCCCAAGCGCCCTTGGTGGTGTAGCCCTCGATGGCGTGGGTCAGAGCGTCCATGCCGGTGGAAGCGGTCAGGCCGGCAGGCATGGAAGCCATCATGTCGGGGTCGACGACGGCGACCTCAGGGGCGTCGTTGGTGTCGACGCACACGAACTTGCGGACCTTCTCGGGGTCGGTGATAACGTAGTTGATGGTCACCTCGGCGGCGGTACCGGCGGTCGTCGGCACGGCGATGGTGAACACGGCGTGGTTCTTGGTGGGAGCAACGCCCTCGAGGCTACGGACATCGGCGAACTCGGGGTTGTTGATGATGATGCCAATGGCCTTGGCGGTATCCATGGAGGAACCGCCACCGATGGTCACGATAGCGTCAGCCTCGGCGGCCTTGAAGGCCTCGACGCCGTCCTTGACGTTCTGGATGGTGGGGTTGGGCTTGATCTCGGAGTAGAGGCTCCAAGCGATGCCGGCGGCGTCGAGCTCGTCGGTCACCTTGGCGGTAACGCCAAACTTGACCAGGTCGGGATCGGAGCAGACGAAGATCTTCTTGTAGCCGCGACGCTGGAGCTCGCCGGGGATCTCCTTGATGGCGCCGGAACCATGATAAGAAATGGTGTTAAGAACGAAACGATTAGCCATTGATAGCCTCCCATCGTGTGCGGGGCACCCATTACGCCCCACGCTATGAGTCCCATCCTAACGCTTTTGAAACAAAAAACACGTGAGAACGTCAAATTGTTAAAGCGTTTCAACAGAAGATGAATAATATTGCGGCAAAGGAACAGCCCCTTTGCCGCATTCGGTTACTTTCGACAGCCCTCTTTCCAAGCCTCGGCCGCAACCTTCCAGCGAAAACGCAAGTCACGCTCGCGGTCGATGAACATGATGGCAAACGCGATAAACAGCAGCACGCTCGCCACCGCAATGGAGTGCAGCCCCATGCGCTCAATACACCAGTTGCCCAGCACGGCGCCAAACACAAAGGTAAAGATCACGCCAAAGTACAGCAGGCCGTTTTCCAAAAAGCCGCGCTTGTGGGTGATGATGTAATCATCCACGTTTTGCAGCGCGTTGCGCAAGTTGCCGATGCACATGGTCGTGGCGATGCCGTGACCGTGGATCTTGCGGAAGCTCTCGACTTGCATACCGCAGGCAAACGAAGTGAGGCAGTTGGCGAGCAGGTTGAAATCGCCACCGGGAATAAAACTCACGCCCAGCAAGATGACGGCTTCAAAGAACACCGTTACCTGGCGCCAGTGAATCACGCTGCCAAACCGCTCGTGCACCAGGTCGGCAAGCATAATGCCCACGGCAAACGACACCACAGGGAAGAAGTAGCGCCCCGCCAGCGCCCAGTTGCCTTCCGAAATGCTCACGCCCACGAGCAGGATGTTGCCCGTCTGCGCGTTTGCGAAAACATGGTCGCGCCCAATGTACGAATACACATCCATAAAGCCACCGGCGAGCGCCAAGATGATGCCCAGCTCAATAGACTCCGATATCTGCTTGGCACGCTGCATCGTCGTGCATCCTCCTTGTTGACGACTCTCTCGTGCGTCGGCGGAAACATAGCCGCCGTTCATACTGTAACCCATTGACAACATGGCATGCGCGCGAGACGAGTTCCCCAACGCGCGGATACACAGTCTGGAAACAAACGGCGGGCGCGGCGCCGACACCCGCATCGACACGCCGATCCGCCAGCCCATGTACTCCACCAGTCTTTTTAGCCCCGTCCCAAAAAGACTGGTTACAATTACGTGCAGCATACAAACACCGGGAGGGATCGTGGCAAAAAAGCCTCAGCACGCTCAGAACAACCAGCGCAGTCAGCAGGGCAAACAGGACCAGCAGCAAAAGCGCGGCGGTAAGGCCCAGGGCTCGCGCCCCGCGCATGCCCCGGCAGCGCTCGCCCGCCCCTGGCGACCGGGCCGCGACAAGTTCCTCCCCGTCAGCCGCGCCGACATGGATGCGCGCGGCTGGAACCAGTGCGACTTTGTCTACATCTGCGGCGACGCCTACGTGGACCATCCCAGTTTTGGTATGGCCATCATCAGCCGCGTCCTCGACGCGCACGGCTACAAGGTGGGCATCATCTGCCAGCCCGACTGGACCGACCCCGCCAGCATCACCGTGCTCGGCGAGCCACGCCTGGGCTTTCTCGTCAGCGCCGGCAACATGGACTCCATGGTCAACCACTATTCGGTGACCAAGCACCGCCGCCACACCGACGCCTATACCCCTGGTGGCGAGGAGGGGCGCCGTCCCAATCGTGCCGTCACGGTCTACGGCAACCTCATCCGCCAGACGTTCAAGGACGCTCCCATCATCATCGGCGGCATCGAGGCAAGCCTGCGCCGCTTGGCCCACTACGACTACTGGCAGGACAAGCTCAAGCGCTCGGTACTGCTCGACTCGGGCGCCGACATCCTCATCTACGGCATGGGCGAGCACGCGATCGTCGAGATCGCCGACGCGCTCGACGCGGGACTGCCCGTCGATCAGATCACCTATATCAACGGCACCGTCTACCGCACCAGCTCGCTCGACGAGGTCTACGACTACGACCTACTGCCCAGCTGGGACGACCTTACCGCCGACAAGCTCAACTACGCGCGCAGCTTTAACGTGCAGCAGCAGAATATGGACCCCATCACCGGACATCGCCTGGTAGAGCCCTACCCCAATAGCGTCTATGTGGTGCAGAACCCGCCGTCGGCGACGCTCATCACCGATGAGATGGACGAGGTGGCAGAACTCCCCTACGCACGCGATTGGCATCCCGATTACGATGCGGCGGGCGGCGTGCCGGCCTTTGCCGAGATCAAGTTTTCCATTAGCTCCAACCGCGGCTGTTTTGGCGAGTGCTCGTTTTGTGCCCTCACCTTCCACCAGGGCCGCGTGCTGCAGATGCGCAGCCACGACTCGATCATGCGCGAGGCCGAGCTGCTCACGCGCGACCCCGAGTTTAAGGGCTACATCAACGACGTGGGTGGGCCGACGGCCAACTTTAGCCGCCCGGCCTGCGACAAGCAGCTCAAGCACGGCGTGTGCAAGAACAAGCGCTGCCTGTGGCCGAGCGTGTGTAAGAACATGGTGGTCGACGAGAGCGGCTACACGCAGCTGCTGCGCGACCTTCGCCAGCTGCCGGGTGTCAAAAAGGTCTTCGTCCGCAGCGGCATCCGCTTTGACTACACCATGGCCGATGCCTCGGACGAGTTTTTGCGCGAGCTGCTGGAGCATCACGTCTCGGGCCAGCTGCGCGTGGCGCCCGAGCACGTGAGCGACGCCGTGCTGAGCGTGATGGGCAAACCGAGCCGCGCCGTCTACGATGCGTTCTGTCGCAAATTTGAACGCTTGAACCGTGAATACGGCCTCAAGCAGTACGTGGTGCCGTACCTGATCTCGAGCCACCCTGGTTCAACGATGAAGGAAGCTGTGGACCTTGCCGAGGCCGTGCGAGACATGGGCTACATGCCCGAGCAGGTGCAGGACTTCTACCCCACCCCGTCCACCATGTCGACCTGCATGTACTACACCGGCGTGGACCCGCGCACCATGCAGCCGATCTACGTGGCGCGCGACCCGCACGAAAAGGCCATGCAGCGCGCGCTGATTCAGTATCGCAAACCCGAGAACTACAAGCTGGTACGCGAGGCCCTGGAAAAGGCCGGCCGCCGCGATCTGATCGGCTACACCAAGCATTGCCTGATTCGCCCCGTGCCGCCGCGCCCGGGCGAGACGTCTGCTGGCGGTGGGCATGGCACTGGCAAGAAGGGTGGCAAGGCCCACGGTGGCAGCGGCAAGGGACCCAAGGGCAGCAAGGGCCACGGTGGCATGTCGCGTGCGCAGAACACCGCAGGCCGCAACCGCGCCGCCCAGGGACGGCAGGGCGCCAACGGCGGCGGCAGGCGCAACTAGCGTGGCGAGGGCCAGCCGACGTCTCCTCATCGCCCAAGCGTGATTTCCCTAGGGGGAACACGCTCAGACACACCTAGCCGTGTTTTCCTTAAGGGAATCACAGCAGATTTGTTTTTATCCACGTTGGCCCTTAAGGGAATCACGCTTGCTGGTAGGGACGATCCGTCTGGCACGCCTGCCTGAGCGACCGCATCGCCTCTACCAGTACAAAGCCGGCGATGGCAACCGTGACCGCCACGTCGAGCGGCGCGTTCACAAACCACAGCAAACCCATGAGGTATGACCCGGCGTTAAAGGCAAAGTGCAACAGGATCGTGTAGCGGAGCTTTCCAGTCGTCACGAGCACCCAGCCAAAAATGAGACCGGCAGCGCCCGCATAGCAGCCCTGCACCCAGCTCATATGCATAAAGCCGAAGACCGCCGCCTGCAGCACGATTGCCGCGGCGACGCCCCAGGTACTCGGAGCCACCCAGGGCACCATGGCGCCGTCTTGCGGTCGCACGTGACGTCGGAGCTTCCAAAGTAGGCGGCACCGCGGGTTAAACGCTCGGAGCGAAAACTCAAAAATGATGCCGCGCACCAGCAACTCCTCGCAAAACGGAGCGCCGAGCACCGTGGTCAGGACGGCCAGGTAGCTCGTGTCGCCCATGCCCGTTTCCTCGACAAGTTCACTGTAATCGGCCGCGACCTCGGGCAACAATGACAGTACGGCGTCGGTCACGTAGCCAACGACTACCTGCAGGGCAAAGCCGATTACGATAACGCAGGCAATGCGCTTCCACGCGCTACGCAATCCCCCGCCAAGCGGACACTCACCTTGCCAGCGCGCGATAAACGACCGTGGCCACAAATAACGCCACCACAGCAACGCCATCAAAAACGATGCCGTCTGCGCGGCGGCTTGAAACCATTGAATATCGAGATTCTCGATTGGGAAACCCGTCAGCGCCGACACGATGTCCAGCACGGAGAACAGAACCATACTCAGGGCAATATCGGCAGCGACGACGCCAAAACAGGCAAGCGCCCAAACCAGCGCATTGAGCATGCCAACCTCCTCAAAACCCGGCACTTAGGGACGTTCCTTAACTGCCGGCAGAAAAGGAACGTTCCCAAGTGCCGGCAGTTTGGAACAGTCATTGTTGATGAGAATCGGGCACAATGCCAAAGGCCCCGTTGGGCGAGATGTCGAACGGAAAGGTGCCACAACGATTGAACGCGGCGATAAACATGCGAATGGCGTTGGACGGCGTGGTGCCTACGAGCTGGGTTGCCGCCGTGAAGGCCGCCTTTTCCTCGGGCAAGACCTTCGCGACAACCGGGGTCATGTGTTCTGCCATGGCGCTTCCTTTTTGAAACGGCGGTGGTGCGGATAGATGCGGGCCACGCGGCTGGGCGACGGGCTGTGAAGGCAACCCGATTGGCCCGCATCCGGAGTGTGTTTCTGCGGCGTTGGTATTACTTAGTATTCTTAAGTATTACCCCGCAGATAGAATACCACATCTGACCCCATGGGAACGGAAAACAGGTCATTTTGTTGCTGAGTAAGTATTTAGAGCGTGATGACGTCCGAGATATCGAGCGCCTGAGCGTCGATGGGGTCATGTGTGGCGAGCAGGAGCGTTCGGCCATCGAGCAGTTCGAGCACGACGCCGGCCGTCGCATCACGCGCAGCGGCATCCAAGCCGGTAAAGGGCTCATCCAGAATGACGGCGCAACCGCCGCACAGCAGGGCTCGGGCAATCTCGACGCGACGGCGCTGCCCGCCCGAGAGCTCGGCCACACGAGCATGTACATCGGCCCCCGGCACCAGCAGGCGCAACAGGGCTGCGGCACTCGAGGCGTCCACGCGCGCATCGGCACACACCAGCACGTTATCCAGCGCCGAGGCGGACTCGACCAAGCGCGCGTCCTGAAACACCATCGAGCACGGCACGCACTCCCCCGCCGCCAGGGCGAGCAGCGTCGACTTGCCCGCGCCCGAAGCGCCCATCACGCAAACACGCCCGCCCGCGGGTACGTTGAGCACCAAACCGTCGAGCGCCGGCGCCCAGGGCGCACGATCGCCCACGGCAAGCGCAAGCACCGCCGCAGCGCCGGCGCCAGCAGAGGCCGCACGCCCGCGAGCACCGCGCCCATGCGCCCGCACGGCCACACGCCATGCCGCGGGCCCCGAAGCCCGCAGCAACCACACCAGCACACGCTCGCATGCCCACGATGCCGCCACGACCAACACGGTCCACGCCAGCAGATCCGCTGTCTCGATAAGCAGCTTTGCCTGATAGATACGCTCGCCCACGGTGCCCGTCGCCATGCCGATCAGCTCCGCCGCCACGCCGGCCTTCCAGCTCATGCCAATCACGGCCCGGGCGCACGAAAGCACAAACGGCAGGACCTCGCGCCAGGTATGGGCGCAAAACAGACGCCAACCCCGCACGCCATGCAGACGAAACATCTGCTCCAGCGGCTTATCCGCTTGCGTCAAGCCCTCAACCAGTGAGAAATACACGCCCGGCAGCGCCATCAAAAAGACCGCTGCAATGCTCACGCGCGCCGACCCCAACCAAATGAGCAGCAGGACCACCACGCAGGCAACCGGCGTCGCCTTAACAAACGAAAGCGCCGGCGCCACCAGGCGGACAAACGTCCGCGATCGCACCGAGACTCCCGCCAGCACGCCACCGCATGCCGTAGCGAGCGCCAGCCCGCCCAAAATTCGCAAGCCCGAGCCTGCAAGAATCGCCCACGTGCCGGCACCGCACACCAGTCGCAGCAACGCCACCACAACAGCGCCCGGTCCCGGCAAGATCAACGGCTGCGCCGCCAGCGCCGCCGCGAGCGCCCACGCGGCAAGCCAAAAGGCGGCGACGGCACCTGCTGCCACCGCCGCCTTCACACGCTCTGTCATTTGCCGAGCAAACGCACGCACGGGCTACTCCATGTAGTAGAAATCATCAGCCGGGAGCTTGCCGCCCACGGCGCTTGCATCCGCATCGGCCAGCACCTGCAGGTACCCACCGAGCGCCGCCTTCATATCTTTCCCCGTCTGGCATACAAGCATGCACCCGGGAATCGCCTTTTCGGCAATCGCGGCGTTATCGACGATACCCGCATCGACCACGGCCTGCGCCCAGTCCGCCGGTGTCGCATTGACGGCCTTCACGCTCGCCTCATGGCAGCGCAAGAACTCTGCCACAGCCTCGGGATGCTCCTCGGCAAACGCGCGACGAACCACGGTCACACCCGTCAGCATACGCGAACCCGTGTCACCCGCCAGCTCATCCCACACATCGGTCAGGCTTACCGGCGCCGACAGCTTGCCCTCGCTCTTGGCGATGGCCGCGGTCTTGAACGGCTCCGGCAGCACGCCCACAGCAGACGGATCGGCAAGCAGGGCCGACAGCACCTCGGTGGGCTCGCTCTTAAACTCGAGCGTCACCTGGCCGGTCAGGCCCGCGCGCTCCAGCAGGTAGTTCATGACGTACTCCGGCGTGATGCCCTTGCCCGTCATATAGACGGTATGGCCCGCCAGATCGCCAAACGAGGCCACACTCGCATCGCCCGTCACAACGCTCAGCACGCCCAGCGTGTTGATGTCGATGACCTGCACCGCGCCCTCGGTCTTGTTGTAGAGCACGCTCGCCACGTTGGCGGGCACTAGGGCGATATCGACATCGCCCTGAATGACCTTGGGCACGATCTCGTCGGCTGCGGCGCTGATCGCAAAGTCGAACTCGTTATCCGTCTCGCCGCTCGCCGCCTGGTCCATAAACCTCACCAGACCGATCGACGTCGGGCCCTTGAGCGAGGCGACGTGCACCTCAACCGGCTCCGCAGCAGCACCGGCGCCGTCCGTGGCAGCCGAGCCCGCGGCGGACCCGGCACCGACAGCCCCGCCGCCACAGCCCGCGAGCGCAAGCGACAACGCGCCCACGGCGAGCGCCGAGGCCAACCCCCGGCGCGTCATCTCAACATCAAACGCGCGCATCGTTAGCACGTCCCCTCGTTAGGCATCGACCAGGCGTGATGGTCGGTATGCAGCAACTCCTCGGCCAGCGGCGAGAGCGGCGCGCCCAAAAACTCGCGGTAGCACGCCTGCACATCGGGGTTCTCGTGCGAGAAGCGAATGTCCGCAGCGGCATCCAGGCCCCACAGCACCTGGCCGCGCTCGGCCGCCAGCTCGCAGCCGTCGTGGATGGGCTGACCGCCGCCACCGACGCAGCCGCCCGGGCACGCCATGACCTCGACGAAGTCATAGCTCGCACGGCCGTCGCGAATCGCATCGAGCAGGCGGGCAGCGTTGCCCAGCCCGTGCGCCACGGCGACGCGCACCTTGGTGCCATCGATATCGGCCACGGCCTCCTTCCAGCCATTCAGGCCGCGCACGTCGGTAAAGAATTCGGCGTCGGGGTTCTTGCCCGTCACCAGGTAATATGCCGAGCGCACGGCGGCCTCCATCACGCCGCCCGTGGCGCCAAAGATCACACCCGCGCCCGTGCCAAAGCCCAACGGCGTATCGAGCGGCTCCTCAACCAGCGTGTCCACGCTCACGTGGCTCGCGCGGATCATGCGCACCATCTCACGCACCGTCAGTGCAACGTCCACGTCAGGCGTACCGCCCTCGCCCACCATGCTCGGCAGCGCACACTCGGCCTTCTTGGCCGTACACGGCATAACGGACACCACGAACAGACGCTCGGGCTCCACGCCCAGCACCTTGGCGTAGTAGGTCTTGGCGATGGCGCCGAACATCTGCTGCGGCGACTTGGACGTGGACAGGCTGTCGACAAACTCCGGATAACGCGCCTTCACAAAGCGAACCCAACCCGGGCAGCAGCTCGTAAACATGGGCCAGCCGCGACTATCACCTTCGCCCTTGGCGGCGGCGCCCAGGCGCTCGAGCAGCTCGGAGCCCTCCTCCATAATGGTGAGGTCGGCCGAGAATTCGGTATCGAACACGTACTCAAAGCCCACGCGGCGCAGCGCGCAAGCCAAGCGCTCAACGGTGGCTTCCTCGCGAGACATGCCGAGTTCCTCGCCCCAAGCGCTACGCACGGCCGGCGCGATTTGCACCAGCACGATCTTGTCGGGATTAGCGAGCGCGTCAAACACGGTCTCAGTATCGTCGCGCTCGCGCAGTGCGCCCGTCGGGCAATGTGTAATGCACTGGCCGCACGCGACGCAATCGGTCTTGCCGATCGGCGCGCGCCCGCGGGTACCCACGGCGGTATGCGTGGCGCGGTTGGTCAGGTCCCAAATCCCTAGTCCCTGCACGCTCTCGCACACCTTGATGCAGCGCATGCATTTAATGCACTTGTCGTTATCGCGGATGATGGGGAAATCGAAGTCCCAGCCCTCGCGCGCCAAGTGCTGCTCGTACGGCAGATAGAAGATGCCAAGGTCGTTCGCGATGGTCTGCAGATTGCAGTTACCACTGCGCACGCAGCTCGTACAGCGCGAGTCGTGCTGGGATAGCAGCAGCTGCACGTTGGTGCGACGGGCCTCGCGGGCCTTGGGGCTGTTGGTGTGGACCACCATGCCGTCGAGCACGTAGTTGTTGCAGGCGGCAACCAGCTGGTCGCAGCCCTCAACCTCGACCACGCACACGCGGCAACCGCCGATCTCGTTTAGATCGCGCAGGTAGCAAAGGGTGGGAATCTGGATGCCGACGGACTTGGCCGCGTCCAGGATCGTGGTGTGCTCGGGCACCACGACTTCGCAATTATCGATCGTGAGCTTGACCATATTGAGTGCTCCGCTTTCGGTGTTGTCGCTGACAGTGGGGTTCTTGAGCTCTACCATTCCAGGTTCCTCCCTCCGCGGAACGCGCCGAAGCCAAAGTGGTCGCAGCGCAGGCAGCGGCTCGCCTCCTGGCGTGCCTCCTGCTCGGTAAGGCCCTGCTCGACCAGATTCCAATCGTGGATGCGCTCGCCGGCCTCGCGCTCGCCCAGCTCGCAGCGGCCGCACTCGTGCTTGCCCTTAAACTGCACGGTCGGCAGCTCAACGTCGAGCTTAATCTTGTGGTCAAAGCCCAGGTAGCGGTCGATATTTGCCGAAGCAACGCGGCCGGCGTTGATGGCACGGATGACGGTGGCGGGGCCGGTCTGGCAGTCGCCGCCGCTAAAGAGGCCATCGAAGTTGGGCACGGCGCCGTCCGAATCGGTGACAACGCGACCCCATTTACACGCGATGCCCATGTCCTCAAACGGCTTGGAATCGATGTCCTGGCCAATGGCCACAAACACGCGCTCGCAGGGAATGACGCGCTCGGGCGTGGCGGCGGCGCGCGGGGCCGGACGCCCACGACGGGGCTCGCCGATGATCTGCGGCTGCACGCGCAGGCCACTCACGCGACCTTCCTCGCCCGTCTCGATAGCGAGCGGGGCGGTGAGCTCCAGAACCTCGCAGCCCTCGGCCTGGGCGCCGGCAATCTCGGCATCTTGAGCCGTCATGTCGCAGATGCGACGGCGGTAGACGATGCTCACCTTTTCGGCACCGCAGCGCACGGCAGAGCGCGCCACGTCCATGGCAACGTTGCCGCCGCCGATGACGCACACGCGCTGGCCGCTCAGGTCGGGCAGTTCGTCATCGCCGATGGCGCGCAGCATCTTGACGGCCGACTCCACGCCGAGTGCCTCTTCGCCCGGAAGACCAAGCTTCTTATCGCTGTGGGCGCCAATGGCCAGGTAGACGGCATCGAACTCGTCGCGCAGGCGGGCAAGTTCCTCGCCGTTCACGGAGTGGTCGAGCTCCACATCGATACCGGCGCTCAAGATCCAGTCGATCTCGGCCTGCAGGCGCTCGCGCGGCAGACGGTAGCTGGGAATGCCGTAGCGCAGCATGCCGCCCAGGTGGTGGCGCTGCTCAAAGATGGTCACCTTGTGGCCCATCACGGCCAAATAATAGGCGCAGGAAAGGCCGGCCGGGCCGCCGCCGATCACGGCGACGCGCTTACCGGTGTTGTCCACCACATGCGGCTTATGGTCGTTGAGGTCGCTGTGCTCAACGGCAAAACGCTTAAGGGCGAGGATGTTCATGGGGTCGTCGACCATACCGCGGCGGCAGTGCATCTCGCAGGGATGCTCGCACACCAGACCGCAGACGAGCGGCAGCGGGTTGTTCTTGCGGATGACCTTGACGGCGTCGACATAGCGGCCGGCCTCGACCAGCGAAATGTAGCCGGGAATGTCGACATGCGCCGGGCAGCCCGAGACACACGGGACGCGGGCCTCGCGGTCGAAGCCGCAGGAGCGCTCGCGGATGTGATGCTCAAAGTCATCACGGAAGCCACGAATGGCCGTGAGCGCCATGGCACCGGCCTCGTAACCGATGGCGCAGTCGCTCGAAAGGTAGATGGTGCGGGCCGTGCGCTCAATCAGGTTGAGCGTGGACTCGTCGGCGCGCCCTTCGAGCACATCGGCGAGCAGATCGCTCAGCGCGCTCAGGCCCACGCGGCAGGGCGTGCACTTGCCGCAGCTCTGGGTGGAGCACAGGTTGACGAGTGCCGCCGTAAACTCAACGGGACACGGGGCGAGCGAGCTCACCGCCAAACGACGTCCGAGCGCATCGTGCAGGTCGTCCATGACGGCCTGAGCGTGGCTGCGTTCCATTACGTGCAGTCGTGCCATAAAGATCCCCTCTCACATGGCAGCCCGGAGGCGAGGCCGGGCGAAGTTGCTACACGCACAACACTGACCTAAAAAGTTTTTAGGTCTCCACACGGTTCGGCAGGCGGTATAAAATGTCGCCCTCAGCGGTGAAAACGAACATTACCGCAGATAAATGCCATATTTGATAAAACGCGTTACCAAATGACAATGCCCCGCCCACGCAATCACGTGGACGGGGCATTGCTCCAGGCATGCGGTCAGCGACCCTGTTGCTTTTACTTAAGCTCGGGCCAGTAACCCTTGTTGGCCTCGATCATGTCGTCGAGAACCTCCTTGGCGACCTTCATCGACGGCACGGTCTTGTTGAGCGTGAAGGCCTTGAGCGCCTTCTCGTACGAGCCCTCGATCGTGGCCTCGACCACGAGCTTCTCGGAGTTCAGCTGCTGCATCATGAGGCCCTGCTGGAACAGCGGAATGTTGTCGCGGCTGATGACCTCGGGGCCGTTCTTGCCAATGTAGGCAGGCAGCTCGACCATTGCGTCGTAGGGCATGTTGGGGATAGCGCCCTTGTTCTCGCAAATGACCAGGAAGCGCTGCTTGGTGTCGTTCTTCAGAGCGATAGCCAGATCGGCAATCCAGTCGCCGTGGCTGCCCGCATAGAACGTGCTCTCGTCGATCTCGCCCGTCTTCTCGTAGTGGTCGATGCCGTCGAAGAGGTTCTTCTCACGCGTCTCCTCAACCTCGTTAGCACGGGTGCGCTCGGGGTTGGAATGCTCGACGAACTCCTTCTGCTGCAGGTAGTAGTTCAGATACGTGTTGGGCAGGTACTCCGGGAAGCACTCCATGATCTCGTACTCGCCCTTCCAGACGTAGTACCAGCTGCCCTTGGTGTGGCGGTTCTGCTCGGGATGCTCGTCGGTGGTCTCCTCGGGCTTCTTGGACATCAGCGAGCCCATGCCCTTGAGGTAGGAGTCGGGCAGCAGAATCTCATGCTCCTTGATGTACTCGCGCAGCTGCGGGAGCACCTCCTCGCCCTTGTGACGGATCGAGGTGAACCAACCAAAGTGGTTGAGGCCAAAGTAATCGTACTCAACATCCTTCTTGTCGATATCGAGCGCGGCGCAAACCACGTCGATGATCGCGATCGGCATGTCGCAGATGTTGATGATGCGAGCGTTGGGACGCAGCACGCGACAGCCCTCGGACACGATGGCGGCAGGGTTGGAGTAGTTGAGAATCCAGTAGTCCTTCTTGGCGTACTTCTCAACGTCATCGATCAGCTCGACCATGGGGAAGATGGTGCGCATGCCATAGGCAAGGCCGCCGCAACCGCAGGTCTCCTGACCCACGCAGCCGTGACGCAGCGGAATCTTCTCGTCCTGCTCGCGCATGGCATAGCCGCCCACGCGCATCTGGGCAAACACGAAGCTGGCGTCGGTGAAGGCAGTCGCCTTGTCGGTGGTCACCGTAAGTTTGATGTCCAGGCCAAGGTCCTCGTGCAGAATCCAGTCCACGAGCACGCCGATCTTGCGCTGACGCTCCTCGTTAATGTCGTACAGGCGAATCTCGTCAACATCGAGCTCGTCCTTGCGCAGGGCGATGGATTTGACGATGCCGGGGGTAAAGGTGGATCCGCCACCGCACAGAGTAATGATCATTGTTTACTGCTCCTTCTCAATTGCGTTCTCGACCTTGTCGCGCATCTCGGCGACCTTCATGCCAAAGATGATCTGGATATTGTTACCGTTGCGGTTGATACCGCTGTTGGGCACGTGATTAATGAGGTCCTCATCGATGAGGTCCGGGTTCTTAACGTTCACGCGAAGTCTCGTAAAGCAGTTCTCGAGCTCCTCGATGTTGTCCTTGCCGCCAAGACCTGCGACCAGGTCGGCGATGCCCGCGTCGACGCCCTCTGCGGGAGTCGCGGCAACAGCGCCCTGCTTTACCGCGACGGACGCGGCAGCCTCACCCTCGGCAACGGACTCAGCGAGCTCGGACTCTTCCTCGCGACCAGGCGTGTGGAGGTTGAGCTTCTTGATGAGGAAGCTAAAGAGGAAGAAGTACAGCGCGGCGTTGACGACTCCGAGCACCAGCATGACCGGCCAGTTGGTCTTATCGACACCGAGGACCAGGTTGGAGACCACGATGTTGATGATGCCGCCAGCGGTCGATGCGGGAACGGAGAGGACCTTGAGCAGGACCAGGAAGATGCCGGAAAGAACCGAGTGAACGACGAAGAGCACAGGGGCGGCGAAGACGAACAGGAAGTCCATGGGCTCGGTGACGCAGGAGAGCACAGCGGTGATGATCAGCGGGATGATGACGGCCTTGGTCTTGTCCTTGTTCTGCTTGTAGGCGGTGAAGATAAAGGCGAGACCGATGCCGATGTAGGGCCACAGGTTGTTGAAGGTGTAGCTGTTGAAGTAGGTGCTGTCGGAGAAGGGCTGACCCGTCATTGCCATCTCGGCGACACGGATGGGATAGGCGCCGGCGATAACCTGGTCGCCCAGCGTCAGGGTGCCACCCACATCGGAGAACTGGAACGGGGTGTAGATGAGGTGGTGCAGACCGGTGGGAACGAGCAGCTTGTTGAGCATGCCGTAGATGAACAGACCGATGTTGCCCGACTCCTTAATGATGCCGGCAACGGAGGAGATGGCACCCTGAACCGGAGGCCAAACGATGCAGAAGCCAGCGCCCATGATCCAGGAAATGATGATCATGATCAGGAACGGGAAGCGAACGCCCGAGAACATCGAAAGGGCAATGGGGAACTGCTTGTTCGAGTACTTGTTGAACACAGCACCGGTGATGCAACCAAGAATGATGCCGCCAAACACGCCGGTATCGAGCACCTGAATGCCCATAACGGTGCTCTGGCCGGTTCCGGTAAGGCCGAGCATGCCGCTCGCTTCGGCAAGAGAGCCGGTAGCGTTGAGCACGATGTTGTTAGCCTGCAGGAACAGGAAGAACGACATCAGGGCGATAAGCGAAGCATGGCCCTTGTTCTTCTTTGCCATGGCGCCGGCGATGCCCACGCAGAACAGAATCGAGAGGTTGTTGATGATAAACATCAGCGACTGATAGACAACGGCGCCCACAAGCTGGAACGGACCGGAGCCCAGCACAGGGATCACGGCGCAGATGGTCTTGTTGGTCAGAATAATGCCCACGATGAGCAGAATGCCGGCAACCGAGAGATACATCATCGGCTGAACGATTGACTTCGCGAACACCTCCAACGGCGCTTTGAAATTGAACTTCTTTTTTGCGGTCATAGCGGTACTCCCCTTCCTTTTCCGCAAATTAAGACAGATGTGCCCTGGACAAGACCGTGAGCCTTGCCTTATATCAATCGATGTATGGGCACGTTATGCCTAGAGACCAGGTTCTCCAAGCAGGTTAACAATGTGATATGCGAGATAACTCTTCTCGGCATCGGTAACGACAACGTTATAGGTAGACGACAAGTGGGCGGCTATGGCGTCCGCGCACGAGAACGCGCACGGATACGCCGTTTCATCGATTCGGAACAGCGCGTCGCCATTGATTTGCCCGGCCGCAGGATCGAGCGCTCGCTGTGCGAAAAACTGCAGGTGACGAACGAAACGTTCGTAAGGCAGAGAGGTGTCATCGAGGGTCGTAGCATAGCGCTCGGAAACAATTGCGAGCACGTCGCGAACAAGCTGGACCGAAATGATGAGGCGGTCGGAGCGTTGCGGCATGGTGGCGTTGACGATATGCAGCGTAATAAAACCCTGCTCTTCTTCGCTCATCTGGATGCCCATATACTCCTTGACAATCTGCAGCGCACGGCCCGCAAGCGCATACTCCTTGCGATAGAACTGCTGGATCTCGAGCAGCAACGGATTCTCGCAGGGGACGCCCTTGCGCTCGCGCTCCAAAGCAAGGCTGATATGGTCTGCGAGAGCAATGAGAATCTTGTCGTTGATATCAACATTGAGCTCTCGACGGAGCATCTGAACAATGTCCTCGGCAATCACGAGGTTGACGGTGGGAATGGACTCCAAAAGATGTGCCAAGCGGTCAATCGTACGCGAATCCTGAGAAGTGCCCTCCTGCAGCGCATAGGTCTTTTCGACCGATGCTTCATCGATAGCGTCGCCGGCATGACGGCCAAAGCAGAGGCCTCGACCGATGACAATGAGCTCGGAGCCATCGTCCGAAGTGACCATTGCGACGTTATTGTTGAAAACTCGCTTGATAACCACGGTACCCACCAAAAGAATTTACTCGGAAAGCCAGACGACAGGCTCTTTAACAGCAACAGGGCCGGAAGCGTGCTCACGAAGAGTCGAGTTCTCCGAACGCTCGCACACGATAACGAAGACCGTGGGATCGAAGCCGGCGGCGCGGACCGCGTCGAAATCGACCTCGACGAGGGGCTGGCCCGCGTCGACATGGTCACCCTGAGCAACAAGCGCATGGAAGCCCTTGCCCTCAAGTTTAACAGTGTCGATTCCGATATGCAGCATCACCTGAGCAGAGCTGTCGTCGGACATGATGCCCAGCGCGTGCTCAGTCGGAAACAACGCCGCGACGGTGCCGGAAACAGGAGCGCACACCGTTCCCTCTTGGGGAACCACGGCAACGCCATCGCCCACGGCGCGGCTGCTAAAAGCGGGGTCATTGGTATTATCTAGATGAACAAGCTCGCCGGAAACGGGAGCGAGGATTTCGAACTCGGAAGATGCAGTCTTCTGCTCATCCGAACCGCCCATCAGGCGAGAAAAGAAACCCATGGTGGCATGTCCCTTCATAAATATAGCCCAACCAAAATCAAGCGAATGCATCCATAGAGACACACCCGTTCAAAGACTTTGGTTAGGCCCACGTCCGAGGGACTCGGTAACCTTCCGCATTTCTTTTTACGGGAGCTATTGTAGACAAGCCCAAAGCCAGAACAATCATTATGACCGGTGAGCGGTATTTTTTCTTCGATAAACGGTATTAAGGCGGCACTTAGGGACGTTCCTTTCCCGCCGGCACCCGGGGACACTCCTCATTGAACCAATTTCGTATGCGCTAGATGAAGAGTTCGCATTCCTTCCGCACGACGCAAACCTTGCTCAGCATCTGGGAAACAGCGGATAGCTTGTTGGGATCAAGCTTGCGAGCGCCTCGCGGACATACGGCGATGCAGCGCATGCAGGAGATGCACGCCTCGCCAGCTGCTCGCTTGGGGTCGCCCTTGTCGATAGCGCAAACGGGGCACGCCGCGGCGCATGCACCGCAGGAGACGCAATCCTCTGTTGCCTCGGGTGCCATGCGGTGACCTCCAGCTTGTTTATAAGGACGATTGCCGGGAATAGAGGGCTCGGATACATCCTCAGCCAACAGCTTCTGCTGAATTTGCTGCGCAAACTCTGCGAGCTGCGCCGCATCCTGCGCATCCGGTCGCCCAGCAGCAAACTGACGAGCAACGGAATGCTCAGCAATAGCAGAAACCGCTGCGACCACCCTAAATCCGGCGCGCTTCGCAACGTCCTCCAGCTCTACGAGCGTGTCCTCAAACGCGCGGTTTCCGTATACACAAACCAAAACAGTCCGAGCCCCGTTGCCGCGCACTATGCCCAACCGGTCAGCCACCACAGCCGGGATTCTACCGGCATACGCCGGCACAGAGATTACGGCCACGTCGTCCTCAGTCATCGAGACAGCGCTGAAATCTAGCCCGCTATCGGTCAGATCGACGGTAACGGTCTTTTTGTCCAGCGCCCCGGCCACAAGGCCAGACACCTTCCGCGTTCCACCCGTCGGACTAAACACAATTTCGAATACGCTCATCGAGGCACCCTCCCCCTACGCCAGGCAACGCGTCAAGCCGTTTTCACATTCAGACAGAGTATACGGCGCATGGGATCCCCGTTTTGGTGCACCAAGCACCCCAATGCACCCACCCTACGCTGTCTGCCTCTTCGTTTTGTATAAATTACGGTACAGATTGTATATATTTACGGGATACCGCCGTGTTCTCCTGAGGTACCCCATCCTGGCCCGTGCAAAAAACGGAGTATTCTGCAACGTGACCGCGCCAGCACCGCCGCGGGCGAGCAAAACTGTAGGGCGCTGCGTCATTTAGGGTTCCGACATAGCGAGAATGACGTACCTTTGCTTCGAAAAACGGCGAAATCTAACTCAAAACGCTCATAGGGGGTATCTGAAGGCCACCGTTGGCAATACCGAATCGTATGCAGCCAGCTAGAGCTGCTGAATACTCCAAAAAATGCACGGCACACCCCATGGGACCCATTGCCGCATGGCAGGAAACAGGCCCACGGCATCTTCTAGATGCATTCCCGAGGAAATCACATTTGAACTAGCGATCGGATACGGCAAACAAAAAGGGCCCCGAGCGTAGTTGCTCGGGGCCCTTGGTTCACCTCGCTCTAGTGGGCGATGCGTATGCTATTTGCGCTTGCCGCCGCCGTCACCGGGGCGGCGGGAGCTGCTACCGCGCTTACCGCCACGACTATTGCCATAGCTGCCACGGTTATCGCGACCGCCGGCGCGGCCGCCACGAGAGCCGGACTGGTTGCCGCCGCGACCACCACGATAGCCGCCACGGCGCTCCTCGCGGGTATCGTCGTAGTTGCGCCAATCATCGCGACGATCGCGGCTGGCACGCGGGTCACGACGATCGCGCGACTCGTTAGAACGACCAGCGCCGCCGCGGCCACCATTGCCGCGAGCACCCTCGCGACGCTCGCCGCCGCGGCTACCGCGCTCTTCAAAGCGCTTGCCGCCACGGGACTCGCCGCCGCGGGTGCTACGCTCACCACGGCCCTCGCCGCCGCGACGCTCGTCACGGCCACCGCGCTCGTCATCACGACCGGAACGACGGCGGTCGCCCGCACCGCGCTTGCCACCGCGCGAACCACGGCCCTCGTCCTCGCGCTCAACACGGCGACGACCTCCACGGTCCTCGTCCTCACGACGACGGCGGTGTGCCTCGCCCTGGAACTGCTTGGCACGGCGCTCGGCACGGTTGCCGCGCGGGCCCCGCTCAACAGCACCAGCGCGCTCCTCGGCAGCCACCTCGCGAGCCACGCTCTCCACAGCCTCGTCCACGCGAGCCTGAACGCCCTCGCGCACGCGGGTCTTGCCGCCGCGCTTAGGACGGCTCGGACGCTCGCCGTCGCCGCGACGCTCGTCACGACCGCGGTTGGAACGACCGGCCACATCACCGTAATCGTCGCCGTTGCGCTTGCCGTCGCGACGCGCCTGCTCAAGCTTCTTCTTGCTCTTGGACTTGCCGCGCTTGGTCTTCTTCTTCACCTTAAAGGCCGCAGGGTCGCGCTCGGGGTCAACCGCGGGCGGATTAGGACCCACATTCAGGTCGCCGGCCTCGTAGATGTCGGCGGTCTTGTCCATGAGCTTCTCGATCTCGTAGAACTCGTCGACGTCCTGCTCGGTCACAAACGTAATGGCCCAGCCCAGCTCGCCGGCGCGGCCCGTACGGCCAATGCGGTGGATATAGTCAGTCGGCTCGGCCGGCACGTCAAAATTCACAACGTAGCGCACGTCGCTAATGTCGATGCCGCGGGCGAGCACGTCGGTTGCCACCAGCACGTCGACGGTGCCGTCGCGGAAGGCCGAAAGGGCACGCTCGCGCTGGGCCTGGCTGCGGTTGCCGTGAATCGCGGCGGCCTTGATGCCCTTACGCTCCAGACGACGGCAGCAGCTGTCGGCGCGGTGCTTGGTGCGCATAAAGACGATAGTGCGCTCCGGGCCTTCCTTTTTGAGGAACTCGGGCAGCAGGTTGTTCTTGGCCTCGATGGACACCGGGAACACAAACTGGTCGACGGTGTCGGCGGTCGACGTGGCCGGTGCGATCTCCACGCGAGCCGGGTCGCTCACCAGGTCGGTGATCTCGCCCACAGCCTCCTCGTCAAGTGTGGCCGAGAACAGCAGCGTCTGGCGCTCGGCCGGCGTCTCGCGCACAATACGGCGAACGGCGGGCAAAAAGCCCATGTCGAGCATGCGGTCGGCCTCGTCGAGCACCAGCACCTTGACCTCGTCCAGGTGGCAGGCGCCCTGCTCGATCAGATCGACCAGACGGCCCGGCGTTGCGACCAGGATGTCGCAGCCGTACTTGAGCGCCGCGGTCTGGGGCTTGTAGCTCACGCCGCCCACGACGGTCACGGCAACATGGCCGGTGACGTCGGCGATCTTGCTCGCGACCTCGTCGATCTGCTGGGCAAGCTCGCGCGTGGGCGTGATGACGAGCATCACAGGGCCACGGCCGTTGCCCTCGGGCTTTTTGGCACCGCGACGACGGTTGCGGCCGCCGTGCTCACGCACGGGCTTGGGCGGAGCGATGTGCTCCAGATTGTTCATGGTCGGCAGCAGGAAAGCGGCCGTCTTGCCGGTGCCGGTCTGGGCGGCGGCAAGCAAGTCGCGACCCTCGAGCACCACGGGGATGGAGCCAGCCTGGACAGGCGTCGGCGCCGTGTAGCCCAGGTTCTCGATAGCACGAAGCATCTCGTCCGAAAGTCCCAGCTCGTCAAAGGCGGGCAGGTTCTCGGTCGCGGACTCGACGGTCTCGGCGGCGCTGGCCTCGTCGGCAGCATCGAAGGCAGCCTGGGTCATGGCCTCGCGGGTCTCGTCCAGAATCTCGGCGTCCGTGACGTCGGATACAGAATTACGCATATGTTGTTGTTCCTTATCTGCACGCGTTATGGGCACGGCATGCGGCCGCGCGGGCGTGCTTGGTAGTGCGCTAATACATACAAAACAGGTGCGCACAGAGAGGACGTTGCTCAGCACGCTGGCGATCGCTTTGGCCGCCCTATCACGCGCCGTCCAGACGCAGCAGCTCTAAGCGATGGAGCAGATTCGCCGCCGGTTAGTATACCCGTACTCCGTATGCCCCCACGTAAACCACAGATGACGGAGCAGGAGGAGCGGGCCTGGGCCGATCGTCTCAATCTGTAACAGTTACGAGACAAAACCGGGTCTTACTGTTACAGATCAAGACAAACGGTCGGCCCCCTGGCTAATATCTCAATCTGTAACAGCTGCGGGTCGATTCTTTGTCCAGATGTTACAGATCAAGACAAACCAATCCGTCAGATGACAACATCTCGATCTGTAACAGTTACGGAGCAAAAACGACCGTAGATGTTACAGATTGAGACAGTTGAGCTGTCGGCAGAGGAACAATCTCGATCTGTAACATCTAGGCCCCGTATCCCCTACTTGTTGTTACAGATCAAGACAAACGTGCTGAGCACCAGACCGACAGGCAACAAAAAAGGGCCGGACCCCCAGTCATCACAACTGGAACGTCCGGCCCCGTCAAACATCAACTAGGGAAGCTAAACCAACACCCCGCAGCCCTACTCCGCGTCCGGGTCCTTAAAGTTCTCGGGATCCAAGACCATGCAGGTGTAGGTGATGTCGTGCTCATCATCGGGAATGGGCTCAAACCCGTTCTTGCCAAAGAAGTCGATGAACAGATGCGCGAGCTTAATCGGATCCGCATCAGCATCATCAAAGAGATATCCGCTCAAATCCAGGAATGTAGGCTGCTGCTCGCCTTCGCTCTCCCAATATCCCAACAGGGCATCGTGTACCAGGCGCGCGCCATAGCCGTTGCCGCGGTAGTCGGGATCAACATACACATGGCTCAGAAACGTCGACGTTTCCTCGTTGAGCGGGTGCTCCGTAATGGCATCTGGCAGGTCGGGGTCATCCGCACCGCCCGTCACGCAAAAGCCGACCAGCTCATCATCGGCAAAGACGCCCCAGAGGCTGCTGTTCTCCTCGTCCTCGTCTTCAACAAAGTCAGCGTACTCGTCATAGACCTCGTAGCCCGACTGCTCATCCAGATCGACCATATCGTCGACGTCGTCGGGACCCAAAGCCCTTACTTCAACCTCAGCCATTGTCCTGTCCTTTCTCTCGCTTTCAGGACAACCCGAGCATACGGCGCTGTCCAGATAACCTGTTGCGCAACATTGGCAGTTGCGCCAATACCGTCGTTAGCGGCGACGACGCCTCAGAGCAATGCATGCAACGACGATCGCCAGCAGTACCAAGCCCTGGAAATTGATGCGGCTAATAGCGAAGCCCGAAGGAACAATAAAACTGTCGTAGAACATGTCGAGCAGGCCGATAAACACCAGAAACGCGATGAAGATCCAAAACACGCGACTCCTTAAAATGGGAGTAAACATGTCGAGTACCGAGCCGCCCGAAGAAGAGCCCTGATAGCCAATCAAATCAAACGGCTCATCCTTCTCCACCTCGCCAGCATCGCTCGAAGCGTCTGAAGGCTCAGACTCCAAATCGCGACGATCCGTCCAATAGCCGGGCACATGGTCGCGCTCGCCAAGGTACTCACCGTTTTTTACCACCGGTTCAAACAACATAGCGCTCGAAAGCTGCTCGAGTTCCTCGCGAATCAACTGGTCAGTACGCGCGTTATGGGGCTCCTCGAGCTCGCACTCAAGCTCGTACATATGCTCCATGACCCGCTCGTAGTCCTCTTCGGACATATCGTCATCGTAATAGGAGTTCCCGCTCATCGATCATCCCTCATTCAAGAACCGAATCCCTTTTGGACAACTCAAGTGTAGAAATCCATACCGAGCAGGCGTTGCGCAACATTGCCGGGAACGAGGTGAATCTACTGGCGGCGAAAGCGCCCATAAACGGACAACGCGGCCAGCCTCTAAAGGCCACCGCCACAAACGCAAACGGCCGGCCCAAAAGGCGCTGCTCCCGGGATGGCATGGGGAGCAGCGCCTTTTGGGCCGGCCAAAGCGGGGCCACGCGGGTCCGCAACCGCGTGGCGCCAAAAACTCGCAGAAGCCCTATTCCTTCGTAGGGCTCTGCTCCTGGGGAATCTCGAACCTGCTATTAAACGTCTGGCCGCACGTGCCCGCAAAATCGGATCCAAGACCGTCGTGATCCTCTTTGGACATCTTGCCCGTTACGTCAACCAGAATTTCTTGCTTAGACGCATCGTCATACTCGGCAGGACCCTCAGCCATAATGCTCACGGCAAACGCGTCCTTATCGCCTGCGACCTCAGAGTCTTTTTCAATAAGCGTCTTGCAAACAACAAATCGTTTGCCGGAATCCATAGTCACGGGAATGATCGTTGCCTCGCCGGAAACATCAGTACTCATCTGAGGCGTTACAGCCGAATAGAACGACTCAAAGAGCTGCGTCCACTTAAAGCTAAACGCAATCTTGCCGTTATCGGCCGAGGTAATCTTAAAGTGCTCAACCAGCGCCTTGCGTCCCTCATCGGACGTATCGGTGTATTTGTCGCTCACCAGGTTTTCATAGCTCACCTTGGGCGCCTTGTCGCCATCGAGAACCCATTTGGAGCCATCGAACTTATAGGTGTACTCAACGTCTCCATCGACCGTCTCAAACCAGAGGGGTTCGTAGTTTACCTTGACGGTCGAAGTCTGAGCCTTCTTGTCAAACTTGATATCGCCCTGAGTCCAAAGCCCGCTCGGGTCCTTTTCGATGGGAGCAATGGCCTTGGTGGTCGAAGAATCCACCTTCCAGCTGGGCGTGTACTTCTCCCCTTTCTTGGTGTACGTGCCGGTAAGCGAGGCCGTGGACTCAAAGGCATTGTTGCGAGTCACGGTCGTGGCCTTAACGGTCACGTTGCCATCCGAGTCCTCCTTTTGCGAGATCACGTCCAAAGATTCGAGCGCATAGCTGCCACCATCGACAAATTTGCTATCGGGGATAAAGCCCTTGGAGAGCTGGCCGACCGCGGTAAGGTCGGTCTTGATCTGCTTCTCCTTGATAATTCCGTGCTTTTGAGACGCCGCCTTAGAGGACGACTTCGTAACGGAATCCGAGTCATCGGCTGAGGTATTGGCACCCAGCCCCTTAAGGGCAAACGCACCGATGGCGCCCACTGCCACAACGGCAGCGGCAACGCCCACGCCGATAGCGGCACGGCGAGATTTAGGTGATTTGGGGTCCGCGGAAACCGAGGTGGCGCTATTGGCATCAGAGCAATCGACCGGCACAGACGCCTTGGGCATGGCGACGGTCTGCTGAGTCGGCGCAACAGCAAAGAGATCGTCCGGAAGCACCGTCGTAGCCTCAGAGCTCGGCTCGAACGCAGCGCTCATGTCAACCGGCTCGTCCGCAGAGCCATCCGCGCCGTCATCAGTAAGCTGGTCCGCAGGCTCGACCGCGCCATCGACCACCGGCTCACTTGCAGCCTCATCCACCACGTCGCTCATCGGCTCATCAACGGGTTCGACCACCGTCGTTGCATCAGAATCTGCTACAGCCTCGCGATGCTCAACCGTCATCGTCATATCGGGATCGACTGCAACCGTCATATCGGGGTCGACCGTCGCCGTTGCATCAGCATCCACCGCAGGCTCAACCGGCGCAACCGTCACCGTCTGCCCCAAGTCGGCATCTGCCACAGGCTCAACAGGCTCAACAGCCACCGTCTGTCCCAGGTCGACATCGTCCACGCGCGCACCGCAGTAGACGCAAAACTTTGCACCCTGCTTAAGCTCTTTTCCACACTGTTTGCATTTCATGACTAGTACTCCCAAGAACAAACCCAGTTGCCGTCGGTATCGATCCAGCCGTAGCGCATGCGAGACGAGTTAGATCCATCGGGAAGATCGGCCACGACAAACACGCGACCATTTGCATCAAACGTGTAGCTCAAGTCGCCCGCATAGCCATCGGGCAGCCTAAAGCGCGGAGGAATCTTCCAGTCGCCGTTTTTGTCAATAAACCCGTAGTTGCCACTTGCCGGGTCAAGAACCATGGCAAGCCCCTGGCTAAAGCTATACGCCACTTCGAATTGTGGCTTGATAACCCAAGTACCGTCTTTATCGATATAGCCCCACACGTGCGTTATCGGATCTTTGGCAGCGCAAAGGTCCTCATGAAAGATGCGCTCGTCCTGGTACGTGGCAATAATGACTTGCTTAAAGTCGTTAAACGTAAAGTCCGTCAGCACCTTGCCCTGCGCATCGTACATGCGGTGCCCGTAAAAAACGCGGTCCTGATGGAACGATTTATAAATCGGCCTCGTGTCTTTGTAGCCATCATAGAGACGGTTCGCGTAGCCGCGGTCCTCTTCGCTGAACTCAAAAATCGTATTGCCCGAAGTGTCGATGTACTTAAAATCGTCAAAGCACTTGCCTTCGTTAAAAACGAGCGGTGCGCTGTACTTATACGGGCTGGTCGTGTCTTTAGCCGAAGCAAGCGCCCACTCGCCCTTGGTATCGATTACGCCCCAACCATCGCCGCTGTACAGGCACGCATAGCCCTCAAAAAACGGTGTGACCGTCTTGCAGTCGAGCTTGCCAAAGGCATCTTTGCCCTCAGGTGTAATAAAGTGAAAATCTTTATCCTTATCCTGCACAATGGCAAAGCCGTTGATAAAACATGCAGCATAGAGATACTGCGGCTCGATCGCCCACTTGCCCGTACGGTCAATATAACCCCAGGTCTCGGTATCGTCTGCTGTGGTAGCGGGGAACAAGTCACCATCAAAAACGCCGCCATGCAATTCCAGATTGTCGTTGATCTGGTTGTCTCGCGCGAATGAAGAATCGTTAACGTGCGGCACGGTATAGCAGCTGTCGCCTGGTGCGCTGGCGATGCCGCCAAGCGAGGGCTCGATTACCCACGAACCGTTAACATCGACGAACCCCCAATTGGAATTCGCGCCAGGCAGCGCCGCGTACAGGGCACCGGATTCAGAGCCCTTGGCAGCATCGGAAGACGAGTCAACGTCCTTGTTATCACTTGCCATCGCCGGCAACGGACCTGCCAGCAGCGTGCCAGCAGCAGCCCCCAACACTCCCAGCGCCTCGCGCCTTGTCATATCAAAAGACATGCCGTCTCCTCTCGGACATCATCATGTACTGCATTCATCTTCGGGCACGATTCACGCATTCTGTTGCGCAACATTGCAGGGCGAGCCGATGTCCCCCTCCAATACCAAAAGGGCCCCAGGAAAATCCCGGGGCCACAATCGTCGAATCGAAAAGACTTAGTTCTTACAGGCAGAAGCCCAGATAAATGTCATTGTTGTTGCTGGACTTGGCCGAACCACTATAGTCTATGCCGTTGTAGGTCAGGAACTGGCCAGACTTTGAAGCATCGCAGGTGCGAGTCCAGGCGGGACCGGCAGTTTTGTACCAAATTTTATATTGACTGCCTTCCGCCTTGTAAACACCAAGCGCGTCAGACTGATTCGAGCCGAGTAACCCCTCAAGACCATCATTTCCAAAGAGTTCTTCCAAGGAGGGCAGCCAGAGCGAATCGTCCGTCGCCGTCACCGAAGAGGCATCTGTCGTAACGCCAGCGTTGTTGGTGAGCTTGGTCACCTTAACGACCCTCTTCTTGAGGTCCTTGGGCATGCTGGCAAGCACTTTCTTATTCAAACTCTTGCGAATATCGCTGTCTTTCCAGCCGCCGGTGTTGGATCCGTCTTCGTTGATGGAATCGCTGAGAACCGGCGTGCCACATACCAGGAACGTAATACCAGCCTTGCCCTTGCCGTCGGCACGATCGTCATGGTTGAAGCCAACGATATACGCCTTCACCTCGGCACCGGTAGAAAGCTTGACGGTCTTGTAGCACGCATCACCCAACCTGCCGTCTTCGGACACCAAATGATATTTCTTGGCGATACCTGTCGCAGAATCATCATCCTGCGCCGCCGCGATCTCGTCTGAAATGGTCTTAAGGTCTTTCCAGCTATAATTGTCCACGCTGTCCTGGATGGCAACGCCATTTGACTCTGCTGCCGCATCGTCAGCTGAGGAAGCAGTCAGACAAAACATGGGCATGACTGCGACATTCGCAATACGGCCCTGATCATTTACGCCAGTATTGTAGTTGTCGCATGCACGTACGTCGGAGTCCGAATATGCATGGGTGCCCATTTCGGCCAAGTACCACAAATCGGCATCAGGCACAGAAGGATCATAGTAAATGCTTCTGAAGCCCGACCCCCTCGAATTGTACGGGCCATAACTACCTTTAAGATTCAGACCCCCTTGGCCGTCGTCAACAGTAGCAAAGCCATAGGGACATTCAACGTCGGTATCGCTAGCGTATCCTGTTGAGTTTGCCCAACTTAAGCCTAGATACTCGTAATAAGCATACTGTGTACCCTCGGCATTGAGGGACTTGGCCATCCACTCGGAGTCGCGGTTGACGTCAGGCATGTCCTCAGCATCGCCCAGGCACTCGGTCGCCGAAGGTGCCCACATCTTAACGTCTTCCGAGGTCGCCTCGCTGGTCTTGGCGCCATCGAGATAGACCGTCTTCTTAGAAATGGTAGCCAAACGATCCTTGATCGAACTGGGAAAATAGTCGAAACCGTCAGCACCAGAGGCGTACATCGGACTGCCCGCGTATAATCCATCGGTAAATTGCCAGGTAAGCCCCGCTTTGCCCGAGCCATCAGCCAAGTCATCGTGATACAGACCAACAATCGTGACCGTGCTCTCGCAGTCGCGGAGCGCCATGCGCTTAGTCTGGCTGCCGTCGAGCGTGCCGTCCTTGTCGCAGAGCTTGTACTCCTTGGCGATCTTGAGGGCAGCCTTGCGGCTACCAGACTTGGTCATGGCGTCGGAGATCTTCGCGAGCTCTGCCCAGGAATATTTATCGACCTTCTTCTTGACCTTGACGCCCTTCACCGATCCGCCCTTGGACTTCTTGGACGACTTCTTGGAGGCGGCGTACGCCGGGGTTGGAGCCACGAGCTCCACGGCGTTACCCGCTACGAGGGAGCTGACCGTGAGCACAATCGCTGCTACCAGTACCCCCCTGAAACATTTCTTGATGTTTCGCATGGCAGATTCCTTTCTCTCATCCACCGGACGCCTCTTACCTTAAGCGGGACCAAGCATTTTCTGTTGCGCAACATTTAAAGGATCGGGCAATTGGAAGGCTCGCAGCAAGTCGCCCCAAAATGCTACCCCAGCAAAAAGGGCCCGAGGATAACCCTCGGGCCCCATCGGTCGTTACGTGACGCAAACGGTTATTCGTCTTTCCTGTTATAGGTAAAGTTCGTATCGTTAAACGAACTCTGACCGCCACCAAAGTCATCAGGAATACCAATGACGCCGGCTGAGCGCTCACGCAGGTTATTGACGCTGCTGCCATGACGGAAATTGGCAATCGCAATAAACTGCTGGTATTTTTCCGTTGCCTGCTGCTGGTATTCGCTCTTGAACAGCTTTAGGCTACCCTCTTGCTCGGGGTTGAAGACCAGCTTGAAATGGACCATTCCGCGAAGACCGTTCGCGGCATACCCATGCTCATCGCTAAAATCGAAGCCATAGAACCCATTGCCATAGTCTTGAATCTCAACGTCGCCGACCGTTGCGCTAACGGTGCCGCTAAGGTCTTGGATAACATCTCCGGCCGATCCGGTAATGTGATAATCACCATGCCATTCGCAGACCACGGTTCCCGGGGTATTGGAATACATACGGAGCCAGCTATCGGAGCCGTCGACAGGATAATACGTCCCCGAGAAATCGCCCCATTCGATATCGCCGCTCAGCTCGTCCTTTTTAAACTTCCACTTCTTGCCGTTGAACTTGTACGTCAACTCATGCTTGGCTCCGGACGTCATAACCCAATTCGCCGTACTATCGTCAACATAATCGACGACGCACGTGTTGTCGTTGTACAGATCCGAATCCGCATCTTCGATCCCATGCTCTTCATCTGTCGTGATGCCCGTGAGCGGGGTCGTCTCGGTAGAAGTGGGTTCAATCGTGACGTTCGACACATTCCTGCTGCCATCTACATCGGCAGCATAATTGAGCTCGACCGTTGTAGAGAAGCTCTCGTTGGACACATCGGCGGTCGCAGCGCCCGTTACCTTGCCATTGGTCTCGTTGTACTCGGACACAACAAGCGAATCGACCTGGTACTCCGAAGGCTCAACGTAATCGTTTTTGGCGAAGAGTTCCGTCTGGCCTTCGTACTCCGCCTTAGCTTCTTCGAGCACTTGGGTCTCGACAGATTTTTCAAAATCCTTTTGCTGCTGCTGATTGAACAGGAAAACGCCAAGGGCAACCATGAGAACAATAGCGACTGCAGCAATCGCAATCTTGGCATTCTTGCTGAGCTGCTTCTCCGGCTCTCCCTCACCCTTTTCATCCATTGAGTCCTCCGCAGGTACCCCCTCCGAAGCATCCTCAACCTCGACGTCCGCCGAGTCCTCAACGGTGGTATCCGGCGCAACGGCATCCGTCACGCCAGCATCTTCGTGTTCAATCTCGGCACCGCATTTACCGCAGAATGCAGCTTCTTCGGCGATCTCGGCGCCGCACTTGGGGCATTTCATGGCCCCTCCTTCCCTCCGTGTGTTAGGACAGTTGCATCGTCCCGAATAAATCAAATGATTCGTCATACGTCATTGATACGAGTGTGACCAAGGCCCCCGGAAAGCGTTTCCTCCGGGAGCCAGCAATCACCGCCAGGCAGTATTAACGACTACAGGCAGAAGCCGGGGAAGACCGCATATGCCTCGTCGGCATCAACGCCCGAATAGAGATCAAAACCGTTATAGGCAATGAAAGCTCCAGATTGAGAAGCATCACACGAACGCGTCCACGCAGTGGGGTAATCATTATCATAACGATAGAGGAGCTTGGTCAATTGATATAACGTGTAAGATTTGCCCTCCGCCTCGTAAACAGGCACCTGGTCGGGCTGCCGCTTAATAAGTCCGTTCGTCTCGTCCTCAATGTCGGTTGTTCCAAATATCTCCATAGCAGACGGCAGCCACAGAGCATCCTTGGTCTCTGTCACCGAAGAGACGTCGGTCGTTACGCCGGAATTGTTGGTGAGCTTCTTTACCTTAACGATACTGTTCTTAAGGTCTTTGGGCAGTTTTTTAATGAACTGCTTGTTGAGCGTCTTGCGAAGGTCGCTATCCTTCCAGCCGCCAGAATTGGCGCCATCCTTGTTCATTGAGGCCTCGAACGGGGCAACGTCGTCAAACAGGAACGTGATACCCGCTTTGCCCTTGCCATCGGCGCGATCGTCGCAGCCGTAATCGACGATATATGCCTTAGCCGTCACGCCGTTCTTGAGCTCTACCGTCTTATAGCTGGAAGCCGTGGGGGCGCCGTCTTCATCTCCCAGATGGTATTTGGCAGCAACGGCATACGGATCGCCACCATTATTCGCCGCATCGGCGATCTCGTCGGCAATAACCTTGAGGTCGCTCCAGCTGTAATTGTCGACGCTGTCTTGAATGGCGATGCCGTTGGACTCCGCAGCCGCGGAATCCTCATCGGCGGCGGTAGTAAGGCAGAACAGGGGCTGGGTCACCTTGTCGCCAACCGTACCCAAAGCTTGGTAGCGACCGGGGCCAGCAATTTTCGATTGACCCATTGCCATAGCATAGTTATTAAAATTTTCGTCCGGGGTTTTCGGATTCAAGTACAGCGACCTATAGACGGTCACACATTGATCGTCATCCGAATTGCTATCCGAGACCAGGGTGGGCGTAGCGCCTTCTTTTACATAAGGCATTTCCATGCCATTAGCACCTTTATCAACAGCATCCCCGATGTAATCACAGGTATAAAAATACGATGTTGGGTAATCCGAGAACGCGCCCCATTGATCATCCCAGTTTAGACCCTGGTCCTTGAATAGATCGTACTGCGCGCCCTCGGCATTCAGCGCGTTTGCCATCCACTCAGTATCGCGATTAATGCCTGCCATGTCCTTGGCGTCACCGAGAACCTCAACAGCCGAAGGCGCCCACAGCTTGGCGTCGGAAGCAACCGCCTCACCGTTTTTGGCCGAATCGACGGATGCCGTTTTGACTGAAACCGTTGCCAAACGGCTGGTGATATCAGACGGCAGCCAAGAATCGGTGGCAAGGCCCTGCATCGTCGTATCCATGAGTTTGAAATTATCGACACCGCGAGCACCATTTTCATCCATATAGGGCGCGTTGCACATGCCATCGACAAACTGCCACGTGATGCCGGCCTTGCCGGAGCCGTCGGACAGGTCGTCATGGTAGAAGCCGACGATACGGACCGAGGTCTTACCCGTAGAAAGCGCCACACTCTTTGTCTGAGTGCCGTCGAGCTTGCCCTTCTTGTCGCAGAGCTTGTACTTCTTGGCGATCTTGAGAGCGGCCTTGCGGCTGCCGGACTTGGTCATGGCGTCGGAGATCTTCGCGAGCTCAGCCCAGCTGTACTTGTCGACCTTCTTCTTGACCTTGACGCCATCGAGTAGATCCTTCTTCGACTTTTTGGACGACTTCTTAGATGCGGCGTACGCCGGGGTAGGCGCGACGAGAGCAGCTACGTTGCCCACAACAAGGGAACTAATCGAAAGCGCAAGCGCTCCGACCAACAACCCCCCCCCTGAAACATTTCTTGATGTTTCGCATGGCAGATTCCTTTCTCTTATCCACCGGACATCTCAACCCTAAGCGGTGTTGGTCAAATTCTGTTGCGCAACATTAAATGGTAGCTGGATAAGGCACCGAAACGCACGACGCAAAAGAGCCGGACCCCTCTAGACGCTTGTCCAGAAAGATCCGGCCCTTTGGCGTAGTTCAACCTTGCCGAAACAAAAGCGATGTTAACGAAGTTTGGTGCCGCAATGCATGCAGAACTTGTCCTCGGGATCGTTGGGTGCACCGCAGGTGGGACACGTGTTGTTTGGGAGAGAGACGGCTGGCTCGGGTTCAGATGCGACTACCTGTACGGGTGCTGCAGCGGGCGCGAACGCGGGCGCAGGCGCGGCGGCAGGCTCAGGCTCAGGGGCGCTTACCGGCTCAGATTCAAAGACAGGAGCAGGTGCATGCGCGGCGACCGGCTCAGGCTCCGGCGCGGGTGCAGCAGCCGACTCGGGCTCGGGCACAGCAGCCGGCGCCGACTCCAACTTAGCCCCGCAGCTCATGCAGAACATATCGCCCTCGTTGATGGGGGCACCGCACTGAGGACACGTCGCAGAGCTTGACGCGTCCGGAGCGGCCGCCGTTGCAATACCGCTGGTTCGCTGCTTGGTGATTGCCGCTTCGATCTCTGCCATGGGCTTTCCGCAGCCCGAACAGAACAGATCGGAAGCAGCAACGGAAGAACCGCAGAACGGGCAGGTGTAGCGCACGGTAGCGGCCTGGGCAGCCTGTGCCTCGGCCTCGATGCGATCAATCTCGGCCTGATAGCCGGCACGCTCGGCATCGATAGCAGCGATGCCGTCGTAAATGGCCTCACGACCGGCACGAAGCTCGGGGTCGTCCTTAGTCGCATCGTACAGGCTTGCGCCAAGCTGGGCAGCAAGGGTCTGACGACGTTTCATGGCTTCACTCAGCTGCGCTTTGAGCTTAATCGTGTTGCCCGTGCGGTTGGCGCCGGCAACACCACGATTGATAGAGTTCTGAAGATCGTCAAAGAAACTCATGGGGATCCTTTCTCCGCCTTTAATTTGTTTGCGTCAAGGATACCCACGCCATCGCGCGCAATGTTGCGCAACATAACCGAACGGCCAAAGATTATCTTAGGGCTTGTCAAGGTTCCCAGCGAAAGGAAGCACCATGTTCTGTCCCAAGTGCGGAGAGAAAATCCCCGACGGCGTCGCCTTCTGCCCCAAGTGCGGCAACAAGTTTGCCAGTCAGCCCGCTCCTGCCAAGCCTGCCGCCGCCCGCGAGGAAACTCCGGTCAAGAAACCCGCCGCTCACACCGCTGCCCCTAGCCCGGCAAAACCAGCGATCAGCGCCCCGAACGTCTCACTCAACACCAACGTCATCGTTCCGCTGGCCATTGGCGTCATCGCCCTCATCCTGGCCTTTATGCCGTGGTTCTCGCCAACCGCCAGCGATCTGCAAACATCCCAATACATCTCTAATGGCGCTAACAACCTCTCTAGCTTCTTTGGTGGCGACAGCACAGTTGGCGAAGCGTATCGCCTTAAGTCCACCTATACCATGCTGGAAATGGGCGACTACGCCGATACGATGGCAGCGTACGGCAGCAGCGGCGGCGACTTCTACAGTTCGCTGACCTATGTCTGGGCCATTCCGGTCATCGTCTCCGTTCTTGGTCTCATCATGGCATTCATGCAGAAAAAAATCGCGGTCGCACGTATCGGTTTTGCGCTGCTCGCTGCCATTGCCGCGTTTATGGCATATGCGTCCATGGAGTACTCCGGCCCCATCTATCCGGCTTTGTGCTGCATTGCCTCAATCGCTACAGTCGTGACGCTCGGTTCCATCAAGAAAGAAGCCTAGTCTCGGACATCAACCCATATGCAATCCTGAACGCGCCCGCCGGCAACAACCTGCCGACGGGCGCGTTTTCATTTACCGAGGGTTTGTGCAGGACTCGTCCGCCCCCTATCGCCACCACCAAGCACAAACCGTTCCGCACTGCAATTTGTGCACTCGCGGATGTTGCGCAACGTTCTCGCTCATCGGGGCGGTAGCGTTCGAGTTAGCAAAGCCGCGAGCCCTAAAACCCGGGATCGCGGGCTTCCACCGCATACGAAAGAAGGAACGATGGACGAGATTTTTGAGCATCTGCTTCAAGATACCGACCGAGGGATCTCGATCAACCAGATTGTCAATCGCATCGTGTTTCCCAACCACGATATCTGCATGCAGGCCAAAGCTGCCCTGGAGCGAGACTATGGCGAGTTCTGCTTTGCTGCCGTGATCCCCGATTACGAGGACTTCCAGCACATGGATCCGACCGATGCCATCAATGCCGCCCTGGAAACCTGCGGGTCCGACGGCGAAGAGGTCACCAACGTCGTCTGGGGCTACAACTCACTCCAGTACGAATACAATGGCATCCCCTCGCTGGAGGTTGCCAAGACTATCTCCAAGATGATCGGCGTTCCCGTCTACTACGAGTACACCGATGCCGATGAGCTCGCTGCCGGCGCCGTGATCGCCGATGCGCAGGGCGACAGCGTCTCGTTTGCAAACGTGGTCGACAAGAGCTGCTGGGTGTATTTCCCGGAGGGGTTCGACGGTGCCACCGACACCCTGTTCCGCTGCGGCATGGGAACCATGTCCATGCCCGACGGAAGCCAAAAGTACTTTGAGGACACCACCGACCCCATCATGCGTTCGTATGCGCAGCGCGGAAACGTGTCCCTGTACTTCGACTTCCTCAAGGACCAGTTTGGTGCCCAAGAAGAGCCCAAGCCGGCGTCCTCGCGCAAAAAATCATCTTCTGCGGCAAGCAGGAGCAAGAAGGAATCCTCCGGAACGCAAGTCCAAGCATCAAGCGACGTCTATATGTCCCAGGCCATGGGTGCGATGACGTTTCGCATTGTCTTTCCCAATCATGACTGCTGCGAGTATATCCGCGACGATCTCGACAAGTGCTTTGGTGGGTTCTCGCTCCAGGCGATTTGCGGTACGCCCGACGGTACGTTTGACTCACCCGATGAAGTCCTGTCCACCATGGCAGGCCACGGAATCCCCGATGATGCAACCGATGTCGAATGGGGCTATAACTCCATGCGCTATCGTGTGGCGCACTCCGTGCCCAACGCCATCGTTCTCGAGGCGCTCGTCCAGCACTACAAAATTCCGCTGTACGTCGAGTATTTCGATGAGCTTAAGCGAGCGACCGGAGCTGCCATTACGATCCCCGACATCGCAAACCCGACCGCATTCGTCCCCGGCACACTCGGCTGCAAAGAGCAAATGTACTTTGACCGCGGCAGCGACAACGAAGGCTATGTCGCACTTCGATGCGGCTATTGCCAGGCAGTCTCCGATGACGGCAAAACGCGCATTTCCTTTGTCGATGACCCTTCGCAGTCGGTCATGGCAGAAATGGCAGAAGAAGCATCGGTCGGAGTCTACATTAGGCTGCTCAAAAAATTCGATTTTGAGCAAATTCTCCCCGCGGGATATCAGAAACCCGCCTCGCGTCCCGCCGCAAGCTCCAAAAAGAACGCCTCGACCTCCTCGGCAGAAAAATCGAAAATCAGCCTGTGGATGAACCCTATTGCAGAGAAGCATGTCTGGAACTCCCTCGATGCCTACGACCTGGACCAGGGCAGGCAAAATGACATGAGCATGTTCGTTTTGGAACCGATCTATCGCGATGGCGAACAGATCCGCGATTCGTTTGGGTATGCATCGGGCCGCGAACCCATGCCGTCTCGCGCGAGCCACCAAGCGCACAGCAAAGTTATGGATGCAGCCCTTAATGCCAATACCGACTTAAGCACGCTTGTCGCGTGGTTGCTCGGCCAAGACCTGCTGACATCCGAAGAGCTCAACGCGCTGCACCGCGACATCGAGCTCAAGGCCCAAGGCACAAGCGCCATCGCCACCGGAAGAGGTGCCGCACTCGAGAGCCGCTGCGACTCGGTTTGCTACCTTATTGCAAAGCTCCGGAGCCATGACGGCGACAATAGCCATCGCTTTATGATGTGGATGGCGGACACCGACCAAGCCGTACGCGTAAAGTTCTACGGCGAGGTACCGGCAATCGGCGCGCCTTTTACGTGCCGTTTTAGCGTAGTGGAAAATGACGTCATTACGTACTGGATGCCCGTCGAGGGCGAGAAGGGTTTCTCTCGCTATAAGCAGATTCCCGAGGGAGGACGCATCGACGTCTCCGCGGCAAAGAGCGACTCTGCCGCTATGAGCGCCCTGCGCAAGGCCAACGCGATGTTCCTTAAGACGTGCGGACTCAAGCAGACCGCGCCGTCCAAGACGCGCATGACCCCGGAGCAGTCGCAACGATTTAGCGAGCTGCGAGAAAAACTGGGTCGTAAAACGGGTTATGCCCTTACGGTTCTCTTCTCGCGCTGCGTACTCTGCAGCGCTGAAGCCGACCGATTCCTCGAACTCATGGAGCGCGCCGCTGCCGCGCACAATCGCGGAGAGGTGATCGACGTCGACGATACCGAGGTCGTGGAGCACAAGGTCGTTTACATGGTTGACCCGATCTCTGCCGAGGATGGTACTTGTCAGCTCTACAACCCCAACACCATCAACTTTGAGGACTTTAGGTTCCAGCCTAACCTGCTCGAAGATTTCCATACCGACCCGCCCCGTGCCGGCAGCTTTATCAACATTGCAACGAGCGTCGTTGAGTCGGATGCCATCGCCGCTTGGGCGGGCTACAACCCGGGCAACGCCCAGCGCTCGGCGCGCTACTAAAGGGCAATTGGCACGACCAAGGCATGTATCTGTTGCGTAGCATCGACCTCGGGCGGCGTAGCGCACCGCCCACGATGTTGCGCAACAGAATGCAGCGCAGGCGGCCTAGTATGCGAAGTAACAGGCGCGTGCAGGTCAGATGCATCGAATCTGGCATGCGCGCACAACACAAATCATCGCAGGGAGCACACCATGGCGCGTGACACATCAAACGATCCGGTTGTTAACTTGCCGCTCGATTACAAGTTCGACGGCAACGGCAACATCATCCAGAAAGTCTTTTTTGGCGTAAATGCGGTATTCTGCCCTGTCTGGTACTGGTGGTACTTCAAAAGCAATCGTGATCCCAGCTTTTGGGTCGGTGACAGCGGCATGGACGGCTACGATCCCGAGGAATGCGCCATCGAGTTCCAGCGCCGCATGAACAACTTTACGCCCGAGGAGAGCTGCAACCTCTTTGAAGTCGCGAAATACTGCGACCGCATGACGGGTGTTACCGTCTTTGACGTCGTTAACGGCCGAAATGTAAACGAGCGACACCTGGATGATTACGACACCGGCTACGACCTTGGCATCGACGATGATGAGGACGAAGACGACGAGGACATCGAGATGGAGTTTGACGGTAGGCCTGTTAGCCCTCAGCCGATGCGCACGTGCGACGAAGGCCCCTGCCAGTTTATGTTGCCGCCCGTTTTAAACTGCGGAACGGACGACGGTTCTGGCTACGAGGTCGAGATTCCCTTGCGCGTCAAAACGACCAAGAGCGGTACTCCGCAGGAGCGACTATCGTTCTATATCCCCGCCGACGTCGCCGTACAGTGGTTCCGCGAGGTCACGGGCGAGCCGCAGGCCGACTACCAACTGTTCCAAACCATTTGGATGGATCGGGCCAATCGGCTTGAGAACCCGCACTTTGTCGACCACCTGTTTTCCTATGCGTTTTGGCAGGAGCGACTGCTGCGCATCCTGCACTACACGTACAAGCGGGGCAAGGTGCAGAGCGCGCGAATCGTTGCCGATTACGAAGGCGATGCCGCCGAGTTTATTGGTAAGTACTATCCGGAGGCCGAGGTCATCGGTCATCAGGGCAATGAGAACGCCTTTGAAACGGGAGCCGCCTATCTGGTGGACCTCACGCTGGACTACAAATACAAGGGCGACAAGCTTGTCGAGAAAAAGACGTTCTCGGTCCTCGGCAGCTTTGGACGCGAATGGTATCGACTCTTTAGCGGCAATCCCAACGCCACCGTTGATGATTTCTATGCATGGTGCGAGCAAACCGACACCTACGAGCCCCTACGTCAGGCTGCCGAAACCGCCGGCGCAATCGTTCAGTACACCACCTACGGACTAAAGGACGGCAAGCTCACCAGCAAGCGCACCGAAGATCTCCAAGGCCGCACCAACGTCGAGATCAACGAGGCCGCCGAGCTGAGGGATCGCATGTTTACGTAGGCGACAGGTAGATTCACCCATTTGCCCACACCGTTCCTCTAATCCTAGGAGGTTCCTGCTTTGACTGAAATCTTATGGAACATAGTGCCCTGGATCGCTGCCGCCGCGCTCTGCTGTTCTGTCTTTCTGGAGCTCCACAGCCATCAGTACAGATTCTTTGGTCACGAAATCGATTATGATCGTCGCCTCGTCGCCTTCATCGTCCTTGCCATTGGAGCCCTTTTCCTGTTCGCGCCCGTTACCTGGGAGCAATGCTTTTCATCCGACCTTGGCGAGGGGTGGGAACCAGGGGGCTGGAATTATATCAGCTGGTTCATCACCAACCTATTCACCGTTGGCTGGACAACGACCATCCAGACTGGCCTTACCGATATAACATCGGTCGTCAACAGCGTCATCCCCAACCAAGCATGTGGCCTGTTCTATTCGCTGCTAGCACTCGCATACATCATTGCCCTTCCCGTTGAAGTTGGTCTACTTGCCTTCAATGCCGTCGTCACACGCCTCTCGGGCAGCGTGGTCAAGCATCACCTCAAGCATGCCAACCGTGTGATCGTCTTTGAGAGCGTCGACGCTAACACCGAGCTGCTCGCTCGCGATATCGTCGACAACATCAAAAATGGGACGCTCGATAAGAGCGATAACAATGGCGACATCGCCCTAATCTTTTGCCTTGATTGCGACGAGGACGGCGATCGCCAGCGCATGCTGCGCAATCTCTGCCAAGGATACGTACGCTATGCGTTCACCGAAGATAGCGCAGCCGATGTCCTGAAGACCGCCGCCAATAAAGCTCAATCAAAATGCACCAAGCCTATTGACGTTGTTGCGACTTCGGAAAAAACCGATCGCAATGTAAGCGCAACGATCGACATGCTCGAGACGCTTAACCAGCAGTTCCAAACCGACAAGCCTCCTTTTGAGATCACGCTGCACTGCCTTCACAGTAACCCCGACGACCCGAGGGTTTTTGATGCCATCAAGCCCTATCCAAAAAACGTCAATCTGCATCTGGTTTCTCGCACGCAAAACGAAATCTACAACATTCTGGACGAGGCGCCTCTTTACAGATGGCTTGCACCTGTCGACATCACCCGCAGCGACAACACCAAGCCCCAAAACCTCACGGTGCTCGTAATTGGCGCAGGAGAATACGGTGTGCAGGCCGCACGCACCACATACTGGATGGGTCGCTTGCCGCAGGTGAAGCTCAACATTGTGATCGTCGACCCCAATGCCCACGAAATCATCGAGCGCGAGGCGGCACGATATCCTGAAATGCTTGGAGAGATTAAAGACGGGACGCCTACAGTACGTTTTGTCGAGGCCAGCGCCCCCTCAATCACGCTCGACCGCCTCATGGCAGGTGACAGCGTCACGGCACTGCACTACGACCTTCAGAGTAAGCGCGTGGCATGTGAGGACAGCTGTGTCCTGCTGCCCGACAACACGTACATCTATGCCTTTGTGGCCACGGGCGACTGCGGCCAGAACCTCTCCTACTCTCTTATGTTGCAACGACAGATCTTCAACCGCTTTGTCGAGCATGGCACTCCAAACTACATGAAGCAGCGCCCTGTTATTTGCCCTCACATCGAGAGCGAAGAGATTCTTAAGGCCTTGAGAAAGCTCGCCATGACCGAAGCAAGTACCGAAAAGGAAAAGCACCTCATCGTCGGAATCGTGCATCCTTTTGGTTCTCGCAAGGCTTTCTTTACCTACGACAATCTCCTCAACAATAAGCTTGAGCAGCGCGCCATACAGCTCAATGCGGTATATGAGAAGTGTAACTATGACCATGCCACCGTCAGCTATGATGTCTCCATGACAGACGATGCGGCGCGTGACAAATTCAACAAGAGCGAGTGGAACAAATGCAGCAGTCGTGCAGCGGCCGCGTATCTTCCCAGTCGCTTTTGGTCGGTTGGCCTATCGGATACCATCGATACGCTCGAAAACGACTATCTGGCGAAACTAGAAGGCGGAAGAGGCGAAGGCCTAGACAATGGTCGTCTGGTAAGACAATACCTTCTCGAAAATAAAAAGAAAGGCGATACATTGGAGGCCTTCGCCAACAATGAAGCCGATTATCGCAGAAGAATTAAAACTATTTGTCTAATGGGTGATATAGAGCACGAACGCTGGCTCGCCTACTGTCAGGCAATAGGCATGACCGAGCTGGGACACGGCACCAAGGAAGACGAAAGGGACCAGCGCAGGCGCGCACATAGTGTCAATCTTTTTCTTAAAGGGGATGAACCCGAAGACAAGCCCGAAGGTACGAATAAATCTGAGACCCTCATGCGTCACGCCTACATGACACCTGACAACGATGTACTCGGCGCCCGCGGATTCCTGCTCGGGAAAGACGTCTACGCCTACGACCGAATCATCGTCGCCCTCTCAGCCCGCATCGCCAAGGGCGGCATTGTTAAATTACAGCAATAGACAAGACGGAGGAATCCATGAACCAGCGCCAGTCCATGCTAGGGGTTGAAAAAGACGGAAATGGTAACACCCTGGTAAAGGTATTTATTAGCTACAAGCGCAACGACAATCTATTCAACCATCTCCTAGACATTGTTGACCGAACAATGGACAAGCTCAACAATGAGCTTCTCAAGGACACCGAATACCGAGTGGAAAAAGTGATCGACTTAAATTCAATCAGCATCGGTGATAAATGGCAAAAGAAGATTGATAAAGATCTGTCCGACAGCGATATCCTCCTTGCATTTATTACAGAAGCATACATTACAAGCGATCCTTGCCGATATGAATTCAACACGTTTCGTATGAATCAAATTGACAATCGAATCGATAATGAAGAACACCACGAAAGCCTTTGTGTTCCGGTTTTTTGGGCTGCTCAAAAAACCGTTGCAGACAAACTGAGTAAAAAATCCAGCCTGCATTTTGATAGTAATGACGATTTTGAAGTCGCCTACACAAATGCTTGCGATACTTGGACAAAAATCAAAGAGGTCAATGGCGTCGAGGGCATATTGCCAAAACTGATCGACCTGCTCAAGAACGAAGCCCAAGGTCCTGATTATTTCTTTGTTAGGGACTGTATTGTTCAATGGCTTGCCAATAAGGTCAAAGCTGCCATCGACCATATGCATGAAGACGCCACTGAAGATATCGAAGAAGCCCCCGTTAAGATAAGCGCCCCGCAAGATATATCGAAAATCAAGCTTCATACGGACGGTCGTGGATCCGACGCATTCGGGTATTTCACTAGCGATGGTTTCATTGTAAAGGCCGGCTCTAAAATTGCCGAAGGCACCACCGCATCTGCCCGCAAGCCCACATATGAAAGCCGGCAAAAATACCAGCAGCTCATCAATGAGGACAACATCCTGACCAAAGAACTGGTATTCCCAACCCCCTCTGCTGCATCTGCGTTTGTTATCGGTCGCTGCAGCAGTGGCATGGCTGACTGGAAAACCGAAGACGGCAAGAAACTTGGCGAGCTGCTCAAAGAGGAAAAAGAGAAAGCAGCCGCTGTTCAGAAATAGCCAGAGAAATGGGGCTCGGGATATCCGAGCCCCATTTCTTATTGTTCGGTTATGGCTTTGCAGCAGATGCTACTCTACCGCTCCAAGGGACCCTACCGCTCCTCCAGCGTCCAGCCCTTCTGGGTGCAGAGGTCACGTAGGGTTGCCACCAGGTCCGCATTGGTGTTGCTGTCGACCACGATCTTGTCGATGTGATCAGCGGCAATGTTGAGCTTGGGGAACGAGTGGCTGCAACCCGACAGGTTGAGCTCACCGACGTTACAGGTAATCTCGAGTGCGCCAAGAATGTCATCGTTCGAAAGATCAATCTTCTCGACGTCACCCTGAAGGCCTTGGTCAACGGTAAAGAACATCAGGTTCTTAAGACCCGAGGCGTTGATGGAATTGACAGCACCCTTAAGGCCCTCGATCTTAAAGGAATTAAGCTTGGGGCAGACGCTCAGATCGAGGTCCTGGGTCGTCATGTCGCCAAACTTGAGTACCTCGAGTGCCTCGAGCTCGCTAAAGTCCGCACTCTTGGCGCTTAGGGTATTGATGCCGAGCGTATCGAGCTTGTCCAGCTTACTAATGGGCGTGAAATCCGTCACCTCGTCACTCACGACCAGCTCCGTGATGCGCTGGGTCTCCTTGGCGGTCAGCTGGCCATCGTCATCGTTATCATAGTCGGCAAGCAGCCCGTGCAGGGTATCATCCGTGATCGCATCAACATCGACGAGACCATTTTCTTTCTTGGTCTCGGAGCCAGAGTCGTCAGTTGAGCTCGACTCTTTAGAGGCGCTCGACGAGGCTCCCCCGCCGCCTTGCACGTCACCGACGCCGCCAATCACGGCGAAAGCGGCAACCGCGCCTATGACCACAACCGCCGCAAGCACTACCAGGGCGCGAACGCCTCCCAGGCGCGAGACGGCTTCGTTCGCACGCTCAGCCGCCTGTCCGTTCGATTGCCCGGCAGGTCGGGGAATCCGACCCGTCGAATGCCCGGCCGTCTGCCGCGCCTGTCCGCTAGATTGTTCGGTCGCCTGTCCGTTCGGACGCATATTCACTCGCACATCCGGCGTCTCGGCAGCGCGCACGTTAGCCGTGTCCGAAGGCCGCTCAGGCACACGCTGGGCCTGCTCCGCATCCCGCCAAGACATGTCGGGCTTAAAGTTCGCCATATTGCTTCTCCTCACTTGGGCGCAGTTTTATTGTTGCTCCATGGTGTAGCCGTAGTCGCCACTCACTTTTTGCAAAAATTCGACCATGCCGCTGCTCGTATCGCTGTCATACAAGATCTTGCCGACACAATTGGGCGTAAAAGTGATATTGAAAGCGTCTTCCCTACCCGCACCGCACAGATCGAGCGTATCGACTCTGCTCTTGATATTCAGGTGCTCGAGGTTCACATCGCCCGACAGGTCAAGCGTCCCAATACTGCCATCAAGGCCTTCGATCTGCACGTTCGTCAACGAGGACATATTTTTGGCGTTCAAGGTATCGACAGGGCTCGCGAGCCTGTTAATGGTGATGCGCCGCAGCTGAGGAAATCGCGTGAGATCAACCTGAGGAACCGAACAGTCGCCAATGGACAGACGAGTGATATTGCTAATAGAGCTTATGTCGTAATTTACGCTGTCGTAGTCGCCGATACCAAGCGTTGCGATGTTGTGGAAGTCGGCCAACAGGGGAAGCGAATCAAACGACTCGATATCGATCGAGGTAGCTTTATCCGCAGTCTCTTGCGAAATGTTGCCGTCCTCGTCCGCATCGAACGCTAAGTCCGAGCGCAGCGTCTCGTCCGCAATCTCATCGAGCGTGAGCACGGTGGCCTTTTTCGCTTCTTCCTGGTGGCGTGCCTCTTTTTCCTTTTTACGCTGAGCGCGCGCTGCCTCGTCTTCTTGCTGTTGCTTGGCCTCGGCGCGTTGCTCGGCCTGCCGATTGGTGTCGGAGATGCCGCTTGTGATGGACGTGACCGCAACAATGGCGATGACTACCACCACAGCAAGGACGATCACCACGCGCGGACCGCCCAGGCGGTTAACGACATCGTTAATATCCGATCCGTTGGGTCCGGCACTCCCCCGGCCGGACCCATTTTGATTGACTGCCATCCGTGTTTCCCTTTCCGCCGCCTACAGGCGGTCCTTATCAAAGTAGTCGGCGTCGCGCCAGTCGCCGCGCCAGCGGTAGGCGTGGGCGTTCTCGCGCGACCAGTCGCTCAGGTGGCGCAGGATGAAGCGGCTCATGTCGTCCGCGAGCGGCTCTATCGGCCCCACGCGCCGCGCCTCGGCCGCCTGCTCCCAGAACGAGTACGCCATGAGGTAGAACGTGCCGGCGTCGACGTAGTCGCCCGGGTAGGCGGGGTCGTCGAACCAGCCGTGCGTGTCGGGCGTGCCGTTTTGCTCGCACCACTCCGCCACGCTGAGGGCGAGGCTCATCAGGGCCGTGTAGTCCTGCGGGCCGCCCGCGGCGAGCGCCTCGTGCAGGTTGGACATGGGGCCCTCGGCGCCGTAGGCCGGGTAGTACAGGTCCCAGATCCTCGACGCCGCCTCGTCGGTGAGCTCCATCCGCGAGGGGCGGTCGCCCAGGCCGTCGTCGTAGACGGGAGCGCTGGGGTCCTCCCCCGTGAAGGCACCGACGCCGTAGTCGAGCGTGGAGGCGCTGTTGCGGGCGCCGCGGGCGGCGCGGGCCATGGAGCCGAAGACCGAGTAGCCGCTGTGGTAGCCGCGGACCGTCTCGGTAACGAGCCGGCGCAGGCTGAAGTTGGCGTGCGCGCGGTCGCGGGCCTCGCGGGTGGCGGCGGAACCGCGGAAGAAATAGGTGGCGCCGATGATTAACTGCTTAATGATCAAGCTCAACGGGCCGGCAATGATTTCCGTCACAACCACGAGAAGCCCGATGAACACAACGGCGCCCAAAGCAAATGGGTTGAATGCGCTATACCCCGGTGCCGGAAGCCCTGTATGCAGCACATCGTCTCCGCCAACGTTCAAGTACATGCGGTACCAGACCGAACAGAGTCCCCAGACCGTAAAAATACGCAGCGGGAAATACCGAACAATGGTGGGAATCGCGTCCACGATGCGTGAAAGATTGATGTTAAAGCGAGGGCGATTCGCGCCCTCGTTGTTAACCGGAGTAGCCGCCTCCGGATCGCCCGGGAGAAGCACGCCGGCGCGACGCGCACGTAAGCGATCGAGACGCTCCTGGGCGGAAGAGGCTTGTGCCTGCGGAGCACCTGCCGAAACACGCACCCCCGTCACCTGCCCCGCAGTCGGCACCGCATCCCCCTGCTGATCATCAACGCGAGAGCTATAGAGGCGCGCAAGTCTCTCCTGCGCCGACATGCCCCCTTGCTGGTTATCGTCTGCCATGTGTTCTGCCTTTACCTAATTAATAATGGAAGTGTGTCTGGGCATAGCGGTTAAGCGCATATCCAAACTCCCTGGTCATCGTCTTGATGGTGTGCGTCTCCATCTTTCTGGTCTGAGGATTACGCCGGTTGAAGACAAACGTGGGCATAAACCCGCTCACTTCCTGGAAACCGCTCAGCGAATTAAAGGGAATGATGATCGGCGGATTGGAATTACCCGGAGCGAAAAGCCTGCCCGCCACCGCCTTGCTGTTGCCTATGCCGGGGACAAGCATCTTGAGCGCGGGGTGATTATCGAGCGTCGAGCCCTCACGCTTGGCGACGATCTCGAGGTGGTTTTCGAAAATCCTGATGGAGCATGGGCGTCCGTCATACGAGCCCAAGCCCTCATTGATCACCACGTCATTTCGGATTTCACGTTGCGCCATGTTCGAACGAGAACGTGTATTCACCTGAGAGCCGCGCTGGGATGCCACGTTCTCGATGCCCAACATGTCGTCAAAAGCGCCCATGGCACGTCGCTCGGTGCCATGCAGGCCATCGTTTCTCCGAGGCGCAACCGAATTACCGGCATTCGGGCCGGCCCCTGAATAGCCTCCCGGAATCAGCTTACGAAAATTTAAAGTTGGCATGGTTGAATTTCCCTTTACTTAATAAAACATCCGATGAGAAATACTACGGCGATAATAGCGCCCACCATTCCGAACGCCTGAAGAACCGTAACGACGCCCCAAAGCAAAAACGCGATGACCAGCGGGCCCAACCAGATCCAAGACCACGACAGTATTGACGCGGCGCTGCCAGGATGTTCGTCATCGCCCAGCACGTAAATGCAGATGAGTGCATCAACGGCGATAGCGGAGACTACCTCGATTTTGGCTATCACATCGCCGTCAATGAACACAGTGCCCATAAACCCAGACGCACTAATCACGGCCGACGCGATAATCAAAAGGCGAATTGCCAATCTGCCAAGCCTATCCATAACTTCAGGATCGGCGTAGAAGGCCTTGTCTTCGGAACCAAACGAAAAATCGGCTCCCTGTGTCATCGGAAGATCCTCATCAACGCCCACCATCAAGAGCTTTTCCACTGTAGCGCCCGTGCGGCCATCAAAATCGACGAGTTGAACCAGACGGCTTTCGAGAAGATCTGCGTTGGCCGCCAGATCGCTGTCGAGCGATTGAACGCGGTCAACCGCGGAAAAGGAACGGAGCAGGTTCAAGGCCAAGAAGCCGAAGATGCCAACAAACGCCGCGACCAAGAACAGTACTGCGAGCGGGGCGAGGGAGCCACACATAACGATGAACTGTCCAAAAGAGCCACGTGCACATAGGATGGCAACGAAGTAGATTACTGCCACAACGCATGTCCAGCGCAGCACCCGGCTCTGCTCCTTCTTTACAGCTTCAATACGCGCGGCAGTATCAGCGATGCCTTCAGTCATGCTGTAGTCCTGAGTATCCCGTTGGATAGCACCTTCGAGCGCGCCATCCGCCTCGTTTCGCTCGTCCTCGAGGAATTGAGAATAACTGGCGGAAGGCGTCAGGTTCGCATGAGCCAAAAGCCTGATTCCGATGCCATCGAGTAGATGTTCATCCGCACCGCCTGCAAGCAGTTCTGCCACATATCCGCGTGGCACTGCCTCTCCTCGTGCCTCGGCACAGAAAAGAGCATTCAACGTAAGCGGTCGAGTAAGAAGAACGTCCCTCGTCTGCCAGCCATTCACATAGGGAACAGGTGTCACCTCCATGTCGGCACGAAGCTTGCTGCCTTCGATTCGGATATTGGACCCCGCTTGCATGAGCGAAGCAACCGATGCTTGCACCGAAGGAGATAGGCCGCGAAGATTGACGATTGCGGATTCTCCGGCAGAGCCCGGAAGCGCCTCGTAAAGAGCGGTGTGCTCGGAAAGCCAAATCCAGCCTGCCATATTGCCGTATTTGCGGTAGAACGCATGCACGGGAGCCTTGTTGTCGGCGACACGGTCCATGAAATCGAGTACGACATCAACGTCAATTGACCCGCCACTCTGGGCGTCACCGCGTGCCTTGATAATAGCGTCCATGGAAACGTCTCCTGCAAAGAGCAGGAAGAACTCATCGACAGTGCGAGACGTCGAGCAAGTGGCAAAAAATGCCCGGGGGTTCCCAATGAGTCTCTTGATCTCTTGCTGGGCCGCAGCATGAGTTTCCAACTCGTCGAACGTAAGGAAGCCCTTCAATAGGCAGGCAGCAAAATGCGGATCGTCGGAAGCAACGGCAAGATCCTCAATTGCCTTGATATTCTCGGCAATAGTTGCAACCGACTCGTCATGCTCGCCTTGGCGGGAAAGAACGTAGGAAAGAAAGCCCGAGGGGAGCACGCCCATAGACTCGGTGCCGTCAAGCCCCGACTTCACCGCATAGCGATCAATTTCTACATTTGTCATGTTGGCAATGCGCGCCGGAAGATTATTTTTTCCAGCACCTAGCGAAACATCTTCGCCGCGCCACGAAATGATCTTGCCGCCCGACATTTCGTAGATCACGCAAGCAAGATTGAAATCGTAATTCGGTTTTTCTCCGCCCTTCGCTTTCGCCTCGGTGATCGCATGGATCTTTGTCTCGAGGTCATTTTCGTTCCATTTACGCATCTGGCGCTCGAGCTGCCACTGCTGCATGCGTTGCTTTGCCTCGTCCCAATGAGACGCAAGTCCACGAGCAAGCGACACGGGATCGGTATAAAGCCTGCCGACAAATTCATACGGCGCATGGCCACTCTTGAAATCGAAGAGGGGTAGCTGACGATAGAAGTGGTCGGGGTCAGCGATCCAGTCTTTAATTTCTTCGTATCCGAAGCGCTTGTTTGCAAGCTCAAACGTAAGGCCTTGCAGTAGATTGCCCAAAGTAGCGTCATCAGGGTGGGTGAACTCAACAGGTTGACCCGCATCCAGAAAATCTGCGATGGTGTTATCATCTATCCTTTGTTGGAGCGGATGAACATTGCCCTCATAGAGCGTCCAAATGGTATAGCCAAACGAATACCAATCGTTGCTGGGGTCGACCCTGCCACCGCTACCTGGCGTATAGCCATTAGAAATCGTTACGGTGCTGGTAAGGCGATCGTCAACACCGGAAAGCGAGCGAGCAGAGCCGTAGTCTCCAAGCACGATTTGCTTATCGTACAGGTATACATTCGATGGCTTCACATCACGATGAACGATGCCGAACTCAGTGTGAAGCAGGTTAATCGCTTGGCTCAGCTCCGGAATCACGCGGCTTTTGACCATATGCTTGCTACGGGGACGGTCGCTAAGACAGGTAGCCTTGGGAGTGATGGCAATATCCCAAAGCTGGGGAGCTATGGCCCCCACTTCGGTCGCGCTCAGGCCCTGATGCAAATAGGCAAAAATCGGCAGCAAGTGCGTTTCCGACACAGGACGATCGTTGAGGCTCATGACAGCGCGCACGGTCTTCTCATATTCCCTACGCTTTTTTTCCACAAGTGGGCTAAACACCTTGGCAACACATGCGAGGCCGTCATCCACCCGCTCGGCAGCAAAGACCGTGGACTGACCACCATGACCGACAACCTGACCCAGGTGAACAATAAACTGCTGGTCGTCACGTGAGGTAATCGTCACATCTTCCGGAACGAAAGGGGATACGGGCACGGAGGAAGCAGCGCGAACGCCCCCACGAGAAACGGTCACCGTTTCGCCATTGGAATTTGCCACCGCGCCGCGTGGGACCGTTATCGTTTGACCGCTAGAAGCGGCAGGTCGCGTCACCGTTACGGTCTCGCCCGCAACGGACGTCATCGGCCGAGAAACCGTGACCGTCTCGCCGCCAGCGGGAGCAGCCATCGGCCTTGCAACCGTAACGGTCTCGCCATCAGTCACAGAAACTGGACGATTCACCGTCACCGTCTCGCCGTTTGCCCTAGGAACCGAGCGGTCCACCGTTACCGTCTCGCCTGTCGACGGGGCATCGCCGCGGCGAATGGTCACCGTTTCGCCGGACACCGGAGCAGCGCCTCGGCGCACCGTCACGGTCTCACCCGGCGCAGGAGCCTGATTGCCGCGATGCACGGTGACCGTTTCGCCGTTTACAGGTACGCCCCCACGGTGGACCGTCACAGTTTCATCGTTGCCGGTGCCACCATCTCGGTGTACCGTTATCGTCTCATCGGACATCTTTATTCCCCTATCTCAATAACGATCAGCGTCGCGTCATCCGTCGAACCGTTCATGCGGGCCTCGGCATACAGCTCCTCGCACAGCTGTGCACAGGTCGAATCGCTCGCAAGCATCTGCTGCAGGCGCGCAAGGTCAATCTCCCCATCGATGCCATCAGAGCAGATTAAGTAGCGATCGCCCGGAAACAACGTGGTCGTATTGATCTCTAAGTTTCGTCCTCCTTGATTAAGACCGACCGCCAGCTCAATGCAATGCGAGACCGACTCATCGCTGTACTCAAAACCAACGCCGCCCAGGCGGGATTCGGGCGTATGGTCGTAGCTCAATACCGCAAGTACGCCATCGCGCAAGCGATACACGCGCGAATCGCCAGCATTAAAGATTGCGGCAGACCCATCATATGCCACCATAAGCCCGGCAACCGTGGATGCGGCAACGGGCAGGCCATAACGGGCCGCATAGGACTCGACATCGTTTTCGGCGCGCTCGCCCGCCATACGCAAACGATCCTGCAGGACATCAATCGAATCGGCTTCAAAAACCTGAGTCGCCTGTGCAAACGCCTGAGCAGCGAGCGTCGAGGCGGCCGCTCCGTGCCCGCCCTCGCTCACGCCGTCAAAGACTGCCATACAGCCCATCTCGTGCTCGCAATCGCCCACCAGGCCATAGCAAAGGACATCACCGTCAAGAAGCAAACGGTCCTCGTTGACAGGGTGATTGGTTCCCGCTTGAGTTTTTGCTGCAGCGATAAACTTCGTCATCGCCAATCGCCTCCCATCGATCCGGGCACGAGCTCAAATGCGATATGCGCATCGTCGCCCTCGCCCTGTGGCACGGCGCGTGCCACCATGCCGGGACGACCGCGCCACTCGGCGCGGTGTTCAAACAGAAAATCGGAAAGCCCGTTAAGGTAGCCGCTCTCCACCAAGTTGCCAATGCCGCGGCCGCCCTTAGCCTTGACAGCATCCGTCATGGCAATGGAGTGCAGCAGCTCGCGGGCAGCGTCGGTCGCCTCAACCGTAATATCGGGCTGTGCCTTATGCACGTTGCGGTTAACGGCATCGATCTTGGAATTAAGGATCTGAAGTGCCACGGCGTCGTCGATAAAGTTGAAGATCACCACGTTGTCGCCGATACGGCCCAAGAACTCGGGCTTAAACTCGCGATCCATCTCGGTGCGCACGCGCTCGCAAATCTCGCTATAGGGTGTGTTGGGCGCTATGGTATTACGCACTTCGTTGCCCTGGGCATCGATCTCAATCTTGGAAAAGCCGATGTTGCTCGTAAAGAAGATGACCGTCTCAGAGAAGTACACAGTATTGCCCTGGCCATCGGTCAGGCGACCATCTTCGAGGATCTGCAGGAACTTGTCCATAATGCTGGGCGCGGCCTTCTCGATCTCGTCGAAAAGAACTACCGAGAACGGATTGGCCTTGACCGCATTGGTCAGCTGACCGCCCTCGGCATAGCCCACGTATCCCGGAGGAGCGCCAAAGAGCTTTTGATCGGAGTTTTCGGCACCGTACTCGGACATATCAAAACGCAGCATGCTGCGCTCATCGCCAAAGAGGAGCTCCGTAATGGCCTTAACGATCTCGGTCTTACCGGTACCGGTGGGGCCGCTCAAAAACAGCACACCCTTGGGTTTAGAGCCAGACGAATGGGTGGCGCCCGAAAGGCCCATAACGGAGCGCTTGAGCACGGTGACGGCCTTCTCAACGGCCTCGTCCTGACCCTTCACGCGGCGCTTGATCTTTGCCTCGGGATCCTCTTCGAGCTTCTCGAACATCTGCTGCCATTTGTTCTCGCGAAAGCCGTACTTATACACGTCGACGAGCTTGGGAAGGATGGCCTCGATGGAAGCCTCGGGGTTTTGCATGTCGCGCTGGTACATACGCTGCAACCCCTCGAGCTCCTTAACGCTCATGCCGTCGGTGGTATCGATAAAGCGACGCACCGCACGGTCATCGGAATCGGACAGCGCCTCACCAAAGCCAAACTTGCTTTGGATGTAGGCCTCGCGCATGTCACGATCGGGATGCGGCAGCGTGATAGTGCGCAGGAAGGGATTTTCCTCGATAAACCACACGGGCAGGTTGCGCACGTTATCCGTTACCAGAATGAGCGTGTTGACGGCCGTACGGTTAATGAGGCGCGCCTTGCTAGCACCAAGGTACAGATTAAGGAAAAACTGCGTCTCGTCGGGCATAAGACCGGTCGATGAGGCAAGCAGACGCGACGCCATGTTGACGATCACACAAAGCGGCTTGGCCTCGGTGCCGCCGTCGGGATTGTCGTTGTATTTAAGGCGCAGCATGGAACGGATGACCTCGCCGTATGATGGCAGGCTCGACTGCTCGGTGGCATACGCCTGGCGGCCATCGGCGATGCAGGCGTTCGCCTCCATCATGCGATCGTCGCTCTTGGAAGCCTCGTCATGAGCCAGCGACACCAGACGTTTGCAATCGACGTTGCCCATGCTGCTCGAGAACAGTTGGATGGGGTCAAAATATGCCACGTTGTACTCAACTGAGCCATTGGCGTCTTCGAAAAGACCGCGCACAACCTCGGCGAGCTCCGAGAACTGAAGGCCGCCGTCAACCACATCGGGATACTTGTCATTCACGTTGCCCTCAAGGATAAAGAGGCTCTTCACCCCTTTAAAGTTGAGCATCTCGCGCTGCCAGGATTGACGCTCGAAATCAGTTGCCATGTGTTATACCTCCTTGATAGGAAATTCGTGGTGGTAGCGGTTAGCAATGCCGACGGTGTTAACGGTGCCGTCCTGAACAAAGTTCTGAAGCTGACGAGGCTGTTGAAGATACTGGTCGTAATCATCGTGTGGGCGGTCGCTCAGGTAGATCACGCGCTGGTTAGTCGAACCGCGCAGCGCGCAGTCGGGCACGTTAAGCTCGTCTATGTACGGACCGTCGATCAGTACATCGATGAGGGGCTTGAGTGTCTCCCACGTATCCGCACCGATCACCTGCGGCAGCTCTTCAAACGTGAATCCGGTGTAAACGAGAATGTCGTCGTAGGCACAGCGGATCGTTGCCAGCAGCTTCACGAGCTCTGGTGCCTGCTCGAGCGGATCTCCACCCGAAACTGTCAGTCGATGCACGCCATGTTCGTGCGCCGTATCGAGCAACATCTGCGCAAGCTCATCAACGTCGACATCCTGCTCGGGCAGCTGCATCCTAAGTTCGGGCGAGATACATCCGGCACAGTGCTTAGAACAGCCGCTAGTCCAGATTGCGATGCGCTCGCCTGGCCCCAGAGAAACGACAGGCGCGAGCATCTGGCTAACGAACATCCGAGTAATCCTCGCCGGGGTCGAGCGTACGATATACGGCAGACGTGCGCGCGAGCGAACAGCCACACTCTTCACAGCCATCCCCGACCTTTGCGCGCTCATCGGCAACAAGGTGTAGACGACCGCACTCGGGACACTCGACAAACCAGCCCTCAATGCCGGCAGACGGGCTGGCGGCTGGCGTGGCGGGTGCCGCAGCGGGCGCGACGGCCGCAGGCCGCGGCGCAACCGCCGTCTGAGCCTGCGTGGGCTGCACCGCAGGAGGCTCCTCCACGGTGACCATCAAACGTAGCTGGGCAAACTCACCAGATGCCGCCGGGATCAGCAGCACGTCACCGGTATGGATCTGCTGGGACACGCCGGGAGCCAAATTAAGAATCTGGCCTCCGCGCATAAGAGCCGTTCCATTATTAGAACCCTCGTCGGCAACCAACCACGCGCCCTGTTCAAAGCGAACGCTGGCATGCTGCCGAGATATTGCAAAATTCGACGCCATGCTGGGAAACGCGTTGCGCCCAAGCACGGTCATACCCGTGAGACGCAGCTGCTCACCCATGGACGGATCGATGAGCACAAGCGCAGGAACCGGAGACGCAGCAGCGGCGCTCGCTGCGGGCTGAGGTGCAGGTATAGACATGGGGGCAGGCTGCGGCATCGACATGGCCGCGGGCTGCTGCGCGGGCGCAGGCATCGGTTGTGGGGTGGACATCGGTTGTGGCACGTGCGCCGGCTGAGGCATAGGCGCGGGTGCTGGCTGCGGCGCGGGCACGGGAACAGACTGATACACCTGCTGGGACGCAGACTGTTGAACCTGTGGTGCACCACCCATCGAAGAAGTCGCAGGATAGACGGCGGGCGCCGGACGTTCACCGCTTGGTGCAGCGAAGTCTTGCACCGGAGCAGCAGGCGTCGACGGCACAGGTGCTACGCCGGCGGGACGCGGAGCACCGCATTCCTCGCACATATCGCGCTCGTCATCATTATCAAAACCGCATTCTGGGCATTCCCATGTCATGGTTTACCTCATCTCTCTTTGCTTGAGCTGACTTGCTTGACGGCGATTACGCAGGCGACGCTCCGCATCTGCGGAAGGCGTGGGCGGCACGTAATCGTGCGGATGGATCTCGACGGCGGCAGCAGGATTCGCGGCCTGCGTGGTCAGTCCCGCGCCCTCGGCCGGAACGGTTACGCCATAGGCTTTAAGATCCTCTTCGAACTGTTTGTAGAAGTCGCAGAACTCAATCTGGTCCCTATAGACCTTCTCGACAGTCGCTTGATCCTGCGGCTTCATGTCCTTGATGATGGTCGGATTATCAGGATCCTCAGAAAACTCCTCGGGGTTGGCTGCGACAACGCGGATGATGAGTCGATCTCTTTTCGTGCTGCGCAAAAGGGCGATGGCCTTGTTCTGCTTGGTGTCAAACATTAATCGCCAGGGCTTTCCCGAACCCTCCATAACGGCATAGCGTGTAACGTTAATACCGCGAGCAGCCATGACCTCGTTGATAGAACGCTCGATATAGTCGTCTTTCATAGCATTGGCAAGGGCAGCCTCCGCTTCATCGTTTGCAGCATAGACATCTTCGATCTCGTGCAATTGCTTAAGTGGCAGACTCTTTCCGTAACGGTTGTTGGCGCGTTCGATGCGCGCACGATACTCTTCATAGACTCGGTGCCTCTCGCCCGATTCATACGTGGCGTTTTTTACTACGTATTCAAAATCATTCATCATCTTCATCGCCGCTAGGCGATCATCGACGCGCGAATTAGGCCCAAGTGCATCAAAAGCGGCGCGAACGCTCTCAAACTTTGCAGAGATACGGTTACGAAGGGAAATATCGAGCGCTTCGTCCTGCATAAGCGGCGTAACACGTCCCGCCCAAGTCTCAAACGCGCGAGCCGCTTCTTCGAGCGACCCTTCCTCTTGTTTAGTTGTTGATTCGGTAAGGTAACGGAGTGCCTTCTTCAGGTCCACTCCGCCGCCGGGACCAACAACATAATTCGTAATTTCCGCGACATGCTGAGCGCGAAGCCGCTCAGCAGTCTGGATGGCCTCAAGTTGAGCTTGCGACTGCTGAACGAACTGCTCTCTATGCGCTTCCGAAACCGTTGTGGGCAGCAGGGCGCTAATCTCCCCGAGCAGAGCCGGAATCTTAGCGCGAACCGTTTCGGCATAACGCATGTTTACCGCTTGCATTCCACTGGGCATATTGCCCAATGCCTCTTGGGAAAAAGCCTCGATACGAGCGTTGATCAACCGATCAAAATATGCCGAAACCGAACCATCGGTGTCTTCAATCCTAGAAAGTGCTTTGGCTTTTATCCCAGCTAGAGAGCTCTTATATGACTGAATGGCCGCTTCAACGCGCTCCCGCTCCAAGGCTATGGCCGTCTCAACGCGCTCCCGCTCCAAGGCCCTGGCTGCCTCAGCGCGCTCCCGCTCCCGGTCTTCGCTCCGCTGTGCCCAAACAAACTCATCCTGCTCTCGCGTGGTCATCTTGTTCCACTGTTCCCGCGTGATTCCATATGATGCGCTGAATGAATAGCTCATATCGTTCCCCTGATTGCCGACTTTAATTGACCTATTTCTACCGCCGCTTTGCGCGATTCTGTTGCGCAACATTGGCGAGTGGCAGATTTGTCGATGTTGCGCAACAGAAGGCGGCAGTCAGCGCATATCCTGTTAAATGGAAGAAAGGATGAAAGCGCGCCATGACCGGATCCTACGAAGAAGTTCGACTCGTCAAGTTTCATACGCCAGCACTGCTCTCCGAGCGCGAGCAGGCTGCGGCGCGACGTCGCTTTTGCACGCTTCTCGTTCCGCCGCAAAAGGGTGGCTTTGGCGGCAACGCCTACGTCCGCCGCGTCCAGAGCGGCGATCGAGCTTTTGAGCTCGCGCTTAAGATGCCGCGCCCCGATGCCCAGCCCGAGCAAGAACAGCTCAATCGGGAAACCTTGGAAGAGGAGTACCGCACGCTCTCCGTCGTATCCAACCTAAGGGGTTTTCCCGATGTGTACGGCTTTGGTTACACGGCAGACGGCACCCCGGCGCTCCTTATGGAATGGGTCGATGGCGTCTCGCTTCTTGATGCGCGGCCCGCTCTGAGTGATGGCGCTGCAACCTGCCCCGGCGATATCGTCGCCGCGCTGGGCCTGAGCGTGCTCAAGATCATCCTGTCTACGCAATCACTCGACACGCCCTTTGTCCACCGCGATCTCTCTATGCGCAACATCATGTTGCGCCACGATCGCATCCCGCTCGAAGAGCAGGTTTCGAGTGGCTACTTTGACATTTGCCTCATCGACATGGGTAGCGCCAAGCTCGTTAAGCCCGATTTTTCCTTTACCGTCGACGTCAACGCCTTTCGCGGCGCCACGCCGGCATACGCGGCGCCCGAAATGCTAGAGCGCTTTAAGGCCGACCCTGGCGCGCGCGACAATCCTGCCGTCGACATCTATGCGTTGGGCAGCATCCTCTACGAGCTTTATTGTGGGCACGCGCCCTTTGAAGCAGAGCTCAGGCGCTCTGGAGACCACGCGCGCCTTAAGCGCACCGTGCAGCCGCAACCTCTTGCACCCGCGACCCCTCGTGAACAGGGCCTTGTCAACGCGATCATGGCCTGCCTAGCGGTATCGCAAGACGCACGCCCTTCGGCAAACGAACTTGCGGCGCGGCTCGAGCCCTTCGCCCGCACGGGTGCGCCGCAAAAGCGCCGTCCCACGACAGGTGGCGGCAGCGCTACTGCCTCGGTGGATGCAACCGCCCCTGCTCGCACGGTTGCACCGGCACAGGCAGCGCCCCGGCCGACGCCGTCCACCGAGACGGTCCGCAGTGCCGACTCCATGCGCCGCGCACGCCTTGCCGTCAAGCGTCAACGTTCGATGGCACTCACGATGGTGATCGTCGCTCTGATAACGATCGTGGTTATACTCATTTTCGCATCCGCCGGTATGCTTTAGCCGGCATCGACACCGTTCCCGGTACTAAGGCTCCGGTGATACAAAAAACGGCGGCGGACACAGCTCTCGATAAAGCCGCGTCCGCCGCCGCACGCATCGCATGCCGGCAATGCTAGGAAATCAAAAGCTCAAAGGTATCTGTGATGCGCGTTCCCATGTTCACGGCGCTGTCCCCCGAATCGACCGTGGCAGTCAGGTAGTACTTGCCGTTCTTCTTTTTAGGCAAGCCTGTCACCTTAAGGTCGCAGTCTTCCTCTTCAACAGGAAGCGAGAACTCAAAGCCCTTGTTCCTAACAAACGTACCGGTGACGTCTGTGTAGGTGCGATAGTCGTCACCATCGGACTGGGCGACAGTTTTTTCGGCATTATAGGTATCGTGCGCATGCAGCGTGGCCGAGATATCCGCAACCGCTTCGCCGGAATCGCTGATGCTCTTAAAAACAATCACGAGGTCGTTTTTGCTCGCACCATAGCAGGTTTTGCCCCAAGAGCCACTCGTCTCCTTAAGTGTTCCGCGCCACGTGGTGTTGGCAAAGCTCGTGGGCTTATCGATGTCGAGCTTCGCTGTGCTACCAGAGGTCGTGGTGGTCGACGAGGTCGCATTGCCCGTCGTGGAAGAGCCCTCGGCATCGGAGCTGGCGCCATCGTCGTTCTTGCTTGCGGTCTTGAGCTCGGCCTTGGCATCCTTCAGATCGGCCTTGGTCTGATTAAGATCGTCTTGCGTCTTTTTGAGCTCGTCCTTGGAAGACACGAGCTGCTCCTTGAGCTTTTGGATCTGCTCGGTGTTTTGCGGGTGAGCCAAGCCGTAGGAATAGCCCGCCCAACCGGTTCCCGCACACAAGGCAGCGACGACAATAACACCAGCGGCGATGGCGGGCGCATACGACTTGCCCAGGCGCTTGCGTGCTAGCTTGTACTCGGCCTTGGCCGTCTTGAGGCTCTCGCGGTCCCGCTCGAGCTGCTCTTCCTCGCTTAACGGCGTGGAATCAAGATCGGCATGGTATGCCGGCTGAGTCTCCACATCATCGATCGTGGTACCAAAGTCTGACAAGGGATCGGCCACGCGGGTGGCAGCGGGGTCGGGCTCGGGCGCGGTGGGCTCAGGCGCAGCAGAACTCGGCGCCGGCTGCGAATCGGCTAGCGGAGCGTCGTCCGTTTTGGGCAATTCCACCGTTGCCGCCGTGGCTGCCTCGCCATCTCGCCACGAAAAGGCCGGACTCTGCGACACAGTCTGGGGCGTGGTGTACGGGTCTTCGGGGGCCGACGCCGCCGGCGCGGCATCGGCAAGAGGCGATCCGCACTCGGAGCAAAAACTAGCGTCATCGGGCAATAATGCACCGCAATAAGGGCATTCCATGGAGCACAACCTCTCAAATGTATCGTTTGCAACCATCCTGCAATTTGGTGTGTATGCCCTATAATGTCTCAACAGTTATGTAAAGCGTTGCGCAACATTTTTTGAGTCGACATGCTCAGGCGCAGTCAATTCCTATCATGTTTGCTGTACGTCATCGAAGTTATCTAGGGAGGCGACCATGGCGGCGGAAACACCGTGCTCGGTCCTCTACAACGATATCCGCTCGTTTGGCGGTCTTAAACATCTCGAGATCGCCCGCATGCTCATTAACGGCAACTCATATGCGGGCAGCGCCTTACTCGACAAATGTTCCACCAACCGTTCGTACCTCACGCGCTACATTGTCCACCGCGAGCCCGATCAGTGTGCGCCGGGTATCTACAACGATTTCACTGTCTCTACGCTTAACCTAGCCGCCGCTATCGGTAACAAACTTGGTGGTGGCGAGCGTGCCTACCAGGAGCTATCTGACCATTACAGCGGCCCTGCAGCTCAAGCTATGATGTCGATTCTCGCCGAGTATGGCCTCGACAATCGCCTCTACGCCAACGCCTTGGGACGCATTCGCAGCTCCGATGACCATAGCCCCCGCGAAAAGAGCACGCTCTACCTGATGCTATTTGTGGCGACGGGTGCACTTGCCGATCCCGCCCAGGGCGTAGCAACCGTTGAGCGTTTTTGCGATAGCAAGACAGGCGGGCACTTTGGCACCACCGAGACCACCGTCGGCCGTGGTTTTTTGAGCAGCTTAGATCAGCCGCGCACCGTCGCCCCCAATCTCGGCTTACTTAGGACGCACGCCGGAAACAGCGTTGACATGCAGATTCACCCGCTTACGCGTGACCCGCGCGGCACCGTAATCGGATCGCTACCCAAAACCTCGCCCTGCATTACCGATGTGGGCGCCGATGCCTCGCGTGAGCATTTACGTATCTGGCTCGAAGGCGGGCGTTGGTACGCCCAGGGACTTGGATCGACCAACGGCACCGTCCTCGAATCGGGCGCGGGCGACGGTGACATCGTGATTGAGCCGCCGCGCGACCAACGCGAACCCGGCAAGATCTATCCTCCGGTGGAAATCGAAAACAGCGACAGGCTCCATCTGGGTCTCTACACGACATTCCTTGTCATTGTGGATTAGCGCGGGCGGTGATCGAAAGACGGTCACCGCCCGTCTTTCGTCTTCTACCTTCTGCGTCGTAACCGACAATACTCAACGGCATACGTCGGCAGTGCGGCTATCATGATGCTTTACCAATAGCCGCACTGCCGACGCATACGTGCGGCAACCCATGCCAGACAAAGGAACGCCATGGATACTACCGATAGCGCCTATGGCGACAAACTCATCCGTCTCGACACGTTCGACACCGCCGTGGCGGTCGACCCCAGCGCCGAGGACGATGCCAAGCGCCGGTTTATGACGCTCATTCTTCAAACGGCCCATCGCAGCAACGGCAACATCGGCCACGTGCTGCGCGCGACCAACACCAACGGCGAGGTCTTTGCCGTCAAGTTGCTGGCAGACAACGCCATCCTTTCCGGCCAAGCCCCCGACCGCTCCGCCGAGCAAGCGGCTGCGCACCTGGCCAGCACCGCCGCGCTGTTCGAAGAGTACCGTCATCTGTGTACCGTCTCGCACCTGCGCGGATTTCCGCGCGTCTATGGCTATGGATCGTGCGAGGACGACCCGCTTATCCTCATGGAGTGGGTCGAGGGCACCTCGCTCAAACAGGCGCTGTCCCTGCTTCCGCACGATACCTCGGGCGGGCTGACCACCCAAATGGTCGCCGCCGTCGGAAACGCCGTGCTTCGCGCGCTCTTGATGACCCAAGGCCTTGTGAATCCGGTCGTTCACCGCGATCTTTCGCCCGCCAATATCATGTTCCGCACCACCAGCCGAACGCTCGAGCAGCAGATTGCCGATTGCTCCTTTGACCCCTGCCTCATCGACATGGGCTCCGCCACTATGGCCCTCAGCGATGACACGATCACCCGGCGCGCCGACATCTGGCGCTTTGCCACGCCCGCATACGCCGCGCCCGAGATGCTCACGCAGGATATCGAAGGCATCGCGGCCCTTCGCCGCTCGCCCGCCATCGATGTCTATGCGCTTTCGAGCATTCTGTACCAGCTCTACAGCGGTCGTAAGCCGTTCGATGTTGAGTCGACGGGTGCCGCGGCGACCGGCTCGTTCTACCTCATAAAGACCAAGACCAAACCGGCGCCGCTCGAGCCGCGCTGCGAGGGCGACAAAGCGCTTGTCCAGATCATCATGAAAGGCATCTCGGTCGAACAGGGCGATCGCCCTACCGAGCAGCAGATGCTCGAGGCGCTCTCGGCATACCTCCCCGCTGCAGAATCTGAGGACCGCGAGGGCGCAGGAGACGAGGCCACGATTGATATCGATTCTGGCACGCACCTTAAGGTCGACGTCGCCGGCGAACGAGCGCGAGAGATTCTGGAGCAGGCCCGGCACGATGCCATGACCCGCCGCCGCTTTATCATCGGTGGCGTTGTCGCGGCCGTTGCGGGGCTCGGCGTTATCGGAGCGGCAACCCATGGCTTTGGCATCCCCGACTACCTGGACGGCATCCGCGGTTCGCTTGACGACTACACCTGGGATCAGCTGCAGGAGATTTCGCTCAAGATTAAGGCCGCCGAGACCCGTAGCGAGGCACGCGAGATTGCCAAGCGCTACCACCTGCTCGATGACAACGGGCATATCCCCTATCCATGCACCAAGCGTGTGAAGCTCGCCAACGGGCTGGAGGTTGGCGCGCAGCTTGTGGGCATCCGCCACGATGAGCTTCTGGACGGGACGGGCAAGGCCGGGCTGACGTTTATGTTCGACGCGGGTATTGCCGAGCGCAACGCTGCGGCTGAACCGCCGAGCGCCGGCTGGGCAGATTGCGAGCTGCGGGAATGGCTCGACAGCGACGGCCTTAAGCTGCTGCCCAACGAGTTGCGCGCGCTTATTAAGGCCGTCAAAAAGATCTCGAATAACGTTGGCGCCGCCAACAGTGCGTCGTGTCTGAGCGAGCTGCCCGCAACCCTTTGGCTGCCCGCCATGGTCGAGCTGTGCGGTACGCAACCGCCCGATTCGTTTGCCGAGGGCTTTCACTACCTGGCCGACATCTATAACGGCGAGGGCAAGGAGTACCAACTCTTCCGCGAGCTCAAGGTAAGTCCGTATACCACGAACGAGACGTTGGTTCGCCGGTGGAAGGGCAAGGACACCTGTTGGTGGGAGCGCACGGTGAGTCCCGACACATCGGAGAGCGAAGGCACACTCTATATGAACCGTGTGGGCTACGACGGCGACGTCTTTATGTACGCAACGCCTGCGGAAAAGCCAAACAAGCGAACCTGCGTGATCCCCGGGTTCTGCATCTAGGGAGCGGGCGTCTTGCCGTGACGGGACCCCTCCCCGGCAATTGTCTCGATCTGTAACATCTAGCGGGCAAAACCGGGTCTAGATGTTACAGAACGAGACAAAACCCCAACCCTGCGAGACAACATCTCAATCTGTAACAGTAAGGGGTCAAAAACCGGTCCAGATGTTACAGAACGAGACATTAGCTTGCCGAGAACTTCGCCTCATAAATGTGACTCAAGTGTGTCGATATTTCCTTGCCAATGTTGCGCAACAGAAGCCCCTTCGGCGGTCGTAACGTACGAATTGTCATAGGTACCCCTTCAACGATTGGGAGAAGAAATGGCAAAGTACGCACCTAAACACTTGGAAGTCTCAGGCGTCGCCGAGCCTCGCCCCACATTCTCGGGCCACAAGGCAACACGACTCGCCGTCACCGCGGCAACCACCATCGCTATGACTGGCTCGTCGCTGCTCGCGCCGTTCTCGGCATTTGCCAACGATGTGAGCGGTGCCACGGCACAGGACGCAATCATGTCCCCGCTCGCCGTCCACGCCGGCGAGGCGGCAGGCTCCGCAGTAAAGACGAACGCCCAGAAGATTGCCGACTTTCAGGCCGCAATCGACGCCGCAAAGGCTGCCGAGGCAGAAGCCAAGTCCGACTATGACACGGCGGCTGCCCCCTATATCGAAAAACAGACGGCCCGCGACAACGCACAGACCGCCTACGACGCTTCCGTCTCCGACAATTCGCAGGCAGAGGCCGCCGCGCGTGCCGAATACGCTCGCCAGCTCGATGAAAGCGTCAAGGCGGCCGACAGCGCCAGTGCCACGCTAAAGGATGCCCAGAGCAAGCTCGACACGGCCAAGGCCGATGCCGAGGGCAAGACGAAGGCACTCGACTCCGCAAAGCAGGCGGCAGCCGATGCACAAGCCAAGCTTGAGGAAGCCCAGAAGGCGGCGGCCAATGCAACGCCGGAGGAAATCGAGGCAGCCGAGCAAGCCGCCGCAGACGCGCAGGCCGTTCTGGACCAGGCAAAGGCAGCGAAGACCACCGCCGACTCCGCGCTCGCCGATGCCCAGCAGGCCCAGAGCGCTGCGCAGAACGCTTACGACGAGGCGGCAAGCACGCTGGCTTCCGCCCAGCAGACAAAGACCGCCGCGGATGGCAAGGTAGCCGAGGCACAGACGGCGTATGACAGCGCGCAGGCCGATCTAGCAGCCGCAAAGGCAGGCGCCGCGGGCCCGGAGTATGATGCCGCCCAGGCAAAGGTCGATGCTGCCCAAAGCGCGCTCGATCAAGCAAGGCAGCAGCAGGCAGCCGCCGAAGCAGGGCTATCTCAGGCAAATAGCGACGTTACATCCAAGCAGGACGCTCTCACCGGTGCCGAAAGCGAGCTCAAAGCCAAGAAGCAGGCAGTCACAGCGGCCGAAAATGCCGTAACGGCAGCCCAGACGAAAGCCGATGCGGCGCAATCGGAGCTGGCATCGGCAAAGAAGGCACATGCTGCCGAACTGGAGAAGGCGAAGGCCGCTCAGAAACAAGTCGACCAAGCGAAAGCCGAGAAGGAGCAGGCAGACAAGGCGCTCGAAAATGCCAAGGCAAACCAGGCGGCCGCCGATCAAGCCGTTGTCGATGCACAGAAAGCATACGATACGTGCAAGGCGACAGCCGATAAGGCAACGACGGCGGAGGCGCAGAGCGTCATTGGCTTCTACCAGTTCATCGGCGCCAACGACGCTGCAAACATCATCTATAGGCAGAGCGATAAAAACCCGACGACCATTGGCGATAAAAAAGACGGCACGTCACTCGACAATACCAAGCTCTCGTTTGATAAACTGCGCGAGATTAATGAGTATCGCAAGAGCGTCGGCCTTAGCGAGCTTAAGGTGACGGCAGAGCAAATGGCGATCGCTCAGTCTGATTCCAATTACTCTGACGCAACGAAGGGGCACTCAGACTATGCCGGATTTGAAAATGCCGCTTGGAACTTCAGCACCAAAGAAAACATCGCACACCAATGGGTCGATGGCGAAAAGAAGATATTTGACGATGCTGCAGCGAAAGCTGGCCTTGGTGAAATTGCTCCCAAGGATGCTTGGGCGGCTTTCTGGAGCCATGGCCCTGAATTTGGAGCTCAGGGTGTAGGCTTTGGCACTGTCGGTCATTATTTGAATATCGTACAGCCTAACGCGAAAACCATGGGATATGGCATCAACTCGCGCGGAACCCTTTTTCCATACGTCTTCGTATTGGAAATCGACAACAATTATGGTTCAGCCGAAAAAGAGTACTCGATCGATGAGCTCGAGAGCCTCTTCGATCAGTATCAGCTAAGCCTCTCCAAGGCCAGCGACAATCTTGCCGCCGCAAAGGCTGATCTTGAACAAAAACGCAGCACGGCGGCATCGAAAGCCGATGCCGTAAAGGCAGCTGAGGCCCTCGTCGCTCAAAAGCAAGAAGGCGTTGATACCGCGAACAGCGACCTTGCCGCCGCAAATGGCAACGCAGCAAGTGCCGCCGCCGCGGTCGCCCAAGCAGAGCAGAATCTCGCCAAGGCAAACGGAAAAGTTGCCGAAGCCGAAGACCAGGTCAAAGCCGCCCAAAGCAACGTGACGCCCGCAGAGCAGGTCGTCAACCAGAAGCGCGCCGAGTTTAAGGCATCGCAAGAGCAAGCCGCTCAGAGTCAGAAGAAGGTTGATGACGCCAAGGCAGAGGACCTCGTAAAGCAGCAGGCTCTGCAGGACGCAAAGAAGGAGCTCGCAAAGTATTCGGCTGACGTTGCTGCGGCTCAGGAGAAGGCTGACGAGGCCCATCAAGCGCTTGATGAAGCCACGGCAGCCCAGGCATCTGCCCAGAGTACTCTCGAAAAGGCAGAGCGTGACGAGGCCGACAAGAAGCAGGCCCTCGACAGCGCGAAGGACGATGCCGGGGCCAAGGCGGCGACCGCGGAGCACGCCACAAGCAATCTGACCACGGCGGAAAACGACTTTACCTCGAAGAAGGCCCATGCCGACGCTTTGAGCAATGCGGCCGGCAACCTTGCCGCGGCCAAGGCGACCAAGAAGGACGCCGACGCAGCAGTGACCGAGGCCGAAGTCGCCCTTAGCGCGGCAAACGACGCCATCGCAAACGCTGAGCAAGCGGTCGAGAATTCTCAGGCCGCATCGGACGCCGCTGCCGCCGCCCTCGGAAAGCTCAAGTCCGTCAATGTCGAAAACGGCATCGCAACCGGCTCCGATGCAAACGCGAACGACACCCTCAACGCTCTCTTTGCCAAGTGTGTCGCCGCCGAGCAGGCGGAACATGACGCGAAGGCCGCACTTGATGCCGCTCAGGCAGACCTTGATGCAGCGACGCCCGCGTATACCGCGGCGCTCAATGCCTACAACGAGGCAAAGGCAAAGCGCGTTGCCGCCGAGCAGGCCCTGAAGGACGAGATCGCCCGCCAGGAGCAGGAGGCGGCAAAGGCCGAGCAGGGCAAGATCACGCCGGCTGCCGCTAAGCCGGCCGCTAGCAAGCCGTCTGCCGGCAACGCCAAGACGGCCGCCAACTCGGCACTTCCCACCACAGGCGACAATGCTGCGCTCGCCGGTGAGACGTTTGTCATCGGAGGTGTCGTGCTCGTAGCCGCCGGCGTCTTTCTGACTGACAAGAAGCGTCGTCAGGAGTAAGGATTTCGGGAGGACGGCTTCTCCTCCCTCCCACCGCTTCGCAAACCCTGCCCAACATGCGCCGGGGCGCCCATCACGCGGGCGCCCCGGCGTTTTACGTTGTATGCCCGGAGCATCTGCTCCGAGATTGTCTCGATCTGTAACATCTAGGACCCAAATATCTGTCTTACTGTTACAGATCGAGATGTTCGGGTTATCCTCGAATGGTTTGTCTCGATCTGTAACATCTAGCAGGCAAAACGGTCCCCAGGCGTTACAGATTGAGACGTTAAGTTGTGGCTCGATGTAATGTCTCGATCTGTAACAGTTACGGCTCAAAAACTGGATCAGATGTTACAGATCGAGATGTTTGGCAGAGACGGCCACCGATTGAGCAGCCACCCTCATCTGTAATGAAAAGTCATACATTCCAACTATTACTGGACACCCCCAGGGGGTATGGGTGTATAGTATCAGCAGGTTAACAATTCCAATACCAAACCACGGAAAGGAGAAGCCATGGCTCAAGATAAGTTCGATGTGGGCGGCATGACATGCGCTGCCTGCCAGGCGCACGTGGACCGCGCCGTGAGCAAGCTCGACGGCGTCCAAAGCGTCGCGGTCAATCTGCTCGCTGGCTCTATGCTGGTGGACTACAACCCCGCGCAGGTCTCCCCCGACGATATCTGCACCGCCGTCGACCGCGCGGGCTACTCGGCCTCGCCCGTCGATGTGGGCACCGGTGCCGCCGGCTCAAACGGCAGTGCACAAGCCAGGTCCGACGCCGCCCATATGGAGTCGCCTACCAAAAAACTGGAGGCCGCCGCCTCCGCCATGCGCACCCGCCTCATCGTCTCGATCGTATTCCTCATCCCACTGTTCTACATAGGCATGGGGCACATGCTTGGCTGGCCGCTACCCGGCATTTTCACCGACCATACCCACAGCATGACGCTCGCGCTCACCGAGCTCGTCCTGCTCATCCCCATCGTCTACGTCAACGACGCGTACTTTATCAACGGGTTTAAATCGCTCGCGCACGGCGCGCCGACCATGGACGCTCTCATCGCCGTCGGCGCCACCGCGTCGATTGCCTGGTCGCTCTATGCCATGTTCATCATGGCCGACCAGCTGGCCGCCGGGCAAATCCACGAGGCCATGATGACGAGCATGGACAATCTGTATTTTGAGAGCGCCGGCACGATCCTGTCGCTGGTCACCGTGGGCAAATACCTCGAGACGCGCAGCAAATCCAAAACCGGCGGCGCTATCGAGGCGCTGATCGACCTGGCGCCCAAGACCGCGACCGTCGTGGCAGAGGACGGCAGCGAGACCACCGTCGACGTCGACAGCATCCTTCCCGGCCAGATCCTGCGCGTACGCCCCGGCGAGTCCATCCCCGTCGATGGCGTGGTGCTCGAGGGCAGCTCGGCCGTGGACGAGAGCGCGCTGACCGGCGAGTCCATCCCCGTGGAAAAGACCGCCGGTGACACCGTCAACGCCGCCACCGTCAACCGCACCGGCTCGTTTACCTTCCGCGCCACGCGTGTGGGTGCCGAGACATCGCTCGCCAAGATCATCAAGCTTGTCGAGGACGCCAACGCCACCAAGGCGCCCATCGCCCGCATGGCCGACAAGGTCGCCGGCGTGTTCGTGCCCGTGGTGTTCGTGATCTCGGCCGTGACCTTCTTGGCGTGGATGACACTGACCGGAAGCGTCAACGAAGCGCTCACCTCCGCCGTCGCTGTGCTGGTGATCAGCTGTCCGTGTGCACTCGGCCTAGCCACGCCCGTCGCCATTATGGTGGGCACCGGCAAGGGCGCCGAGATGGGCATTCTGTTTAAGAGCGCCGAAGCGCTGGAGAATCTGCGCAGCGTGGGCACGGTGGTGCTCGATAAGACGGGCACGGTCACCCGCGGCAAGCCTGCCGTGACCGATATCGTGGTAGCCACGCGTGCTGACGGCTCGCGCGCCATGAGCGAAAAGGCGCTGCTCAAGCTGGCCGCCGCGTTGGAGCGCTCAAGCGAGCACCCGCTGGCCGAGGCGATTATGGCCGAGTGCGAGGCGCGCGGAATTGTCGCGCGCATGGTCGAGGACTTTGCCGCCGTGCCCGGTCGTGGCGTTACGGCGCGCGAGGGACAAAATGTCATCGCAGCCGGCAACGTGCGTCTGATGGACGAGCTGGGCGTTACCGTGCCCGCGGGCCTTGCCGAACAGCTCGCCGCCGAAGGCAAGACACCGCTGTTCTTTGCCAAGAACAGCGAGCTTGTCGGTACCATCGCCGTGGCTGACGAGGTCAAAGAGACGAGCGCCGAGGCCATCGCCGCGCTGCGTTCGCTCGGCGTCGACGTGCGCATGCTCACCGGCGATAACCGTGTGACGGCCGAAGCAATCGCCCGCCGCGTGGGACTGAACAGCAAGCAGGTCATCGCCGACGTCCTCCCCGCCGACAAGGAGCGCCACGTCCGCGAGCTGCAGGATGCGAGCGGCAAGGTCGCCATGGTGGGCGACGGCATCAACGACTCCCCCGCCCTGGCGCGCGCCGACGTGGGCCTTGCCATCGGCACCGGCGCCGACATCGCCAAAGAAGGGGCAGATGTGGTGCTCATGCGCAGCGACCTCATGGACGTCGCCCGCGCCATTGAGCTGTCGCGCGCCACGATTCGCAACATCAAGCAGGACCTATTCTGGGCGCTGTTCTACAACGGCATCGGTATTCCGCTCGCCGCGGGCGTGTTCTTCCCCCTCACCGGTTGGCAACTCTCACCGATGTTTGGCGCCGCGGCGATGAGCCTGTCGAGCGTCTGCGTCGTAAGCAATGCACTGCGCCTGCGAACCTTTAAGCCTAAAGTGGCAAAATAGGCTCACTATTACGTCCATTTAGAACGGGTTTTCCAGGTGCCAGAGATTGACCTGAAAGAGGAGTGACGCGTACTTTGGTACGCGAGCGACGGCTTGAAGGTCAAGGTCGGGTGCCTGGGAAAGCCGACACAACAGAGAGGAATATCCATGCGTTTCACAATTAAGACTTCCGGCCTTATGTGCGGCCACTGCGACGCCACCGTCGAGACGGCGTTGCTCAACGTGGCCGGCGTGACCGACGCCGACGCCGATCACGAGACCCAGACCGTACAGGTGGAGTGTGCCGACACCGTGACCGCCGAGCAGCTCGCCGCCGCCGTCGAGGGCGCCGGCGAGAAGTTCCACGCCCTGTCCGTGACCGCCGCGTAACAACCCGCACGTACCCCCCCCCGACCAGAAACGAGGACCCGCCATGATGGCAGACCATAAATCGGTGACCCGCATGCTCAAGACGGCACGCGGCCAGATCGACGGCATCTTGCGGATGGTCGAGGAGGACCGTTATTGCGTCGATATCTCCACGCAGCTCATGGCCACACAGGCGCTCCTCGCGCGCATTAACGCCGACGTGCTCAAGGCGCATATCGAGGGCTGCGTGACTTCGGCAATCGAATCGGGCGACGAAGACCTCAAAGCCGCCAAGCTCGCCGAGATCGAACGCGTCGTCGACAAGCTCTCCAAGTAATTGGGGGCATTGGGGGCAGACTGCTTTGCACCATCTTGGTGTATCGGGGACAGGTACGTTTGCACCACCTTGGTGCAGATTAACCTGTCCCCCTTGCTCTAAATCGGGTATAAAGGCGTGCAGCATATCGAACGAAAGGCAATTTGCATGAATGACTTTATGAAGGGTCGCAATGGCGCCGACGAACTCACCGTCGTGTTGGGCTTCGCAGGCATTATCATCGCGATGATCGGATCGATGGCCCGTATCCAGTGGCTCAGCTGGATCGCCATCGCCGTGATCGTGCTCGGCGTGCTGCGTGGCCTGTCAAAAAACATCGACGCGCGCCGCAAGGAGAACGACGCCTTTGTCACGGCGACCGCAAACGTCCCCGGCCTAGGCAAGTTCGTCGCCAGCTTGGGCGGCGGGACTGCAGCTGCCAACGCCTCGCGTGCGGCCGGCACCAGCAAGGAAGACTTTGAGCGCGCCAAGCGAACGGCCAAGAAGATGTGGAAGGGCCGCAAAACCACGGCATACCTCAAGTGCCCCAACTGCGGTCAGATGCTGTCCGTCCCCAAGGGCAAGGGCAAGATCCGCGTCACCTGCCCCAAGTGCCATGCCAAGATGGAAACGCGCTCCTAGCAGCAACACCATAGGAAAAATAAGAGCCGAGGCCTCGTGTTGAGACCTCGGCTTTTTTGAGCGCGGCATAGGGACCGTCCCTTTGTCACACCTATGCCACGCCGTCGCGGGCGAGCTCGTCGGCAAGCGCTTCGGCCGGCATGGCCATAATCGGATCGAGCTCGGCGTCCACCTCGGGAATACGCTTCACCTTGAGTTTGCGCACCAGGTTGCCGCGGCACATCACGTGCATTGGCTCACGCAGAGCACACAGGTCATCGAGCGGGTTCTCGCGCGTCACCAAAATGTCGGCCGCCTTGCCGCACTCGATCGTGCCGGTCTCGTCACCCAGGCCCAGTAGCTCAGCATTGACCTGCGTGGCCGTATGCAGCGCAAACGCATTGCTCACGCCCACGTACTTGGCAAAATAGGCCACCTCGCGCCACATGTCGTACTGGGTCACGAACGGGCAGCTCGAGTCCGTGCCCAGGCCCACCTTAACGCCTGCTTCCAGCGCCGCACGAGCACTCTCGATAATGCCTGAACACACGATGTCGCCGTTCTTCTTTTGCGTATCGGTCGAATGGGTCTTTTCCGGATCGAGCAGTACAAACGGCAGTGCGGGGCTGATCGTGCAGGTCACGCTCGGCGCGCGTCCCTCGAGCTGTGTTCCCGCGGTGCCGCGGTACAGCTCCAGAATCTCAGGCGTCAGCGGAGCGCCGTGCTCGATTGTGTCGACGCCGGCCTGAAGCGCGGCCTTCACACCTTCGGTACTCTCGACATGGGCCATGACCGAAAGGCCAACCTCGTGCGCCGCCTTGCACGCCGCCGTGGCGACATCGACCGGCATGCGCAGCACGCCCGGCTCGCCTACTTCGGTCGCATCGAACACGCCGCCCGTTACGAACAGCTTGATGACGTCAGCGCCGCGCGCATACAAGTCACGCACTTGATCGGCCGCCTCGGCGGGGCTATTAGCCACCTGGGCGAACAAGCCCGCACCATGGCCGCCCGGCACCGTGACGCCCGTTCCCGGCGCCACCAGACGCGGACCCTGATACTTGCCGGCGTCGATAGCGTTGCGCACGGCAATATCGGCAAACAGCGGGTCGCCCGCGCCGCGCACCGTGGTCACGCCACTTGCCAGCTGCTGCTGAGCGCTGCCCTTGAGGATATGGCGCACGACGGCGCGCCCCACGGGATTGTCGAGCTTCTTCATCAGCGCGGCCGCATCGCCCGCCGAGACCGGTTTGCCCGAGCCGCACAGATGCACATGCATATTAATGAGACCCGGCATGAGATACGCCCCTGCCAGGTCGATGACCTCGGCACCTGCAGGCGCCTGCGCCACAGCACTCGGCCCCATCCAGGTGATGATGCCACGCTCGACGACCACGGCCATATCGGGCTGCGGTTCCATATGCTCCGAGCCATCCAAGACGGTCGCATTGATAAACAACGTGGGACGATCGGCAGTCGCCATATCGAGCTCCTCCCTCACGATTAACTTGAACATTTGTCCATTATCACCTAATGCAGCGAACTAAAGTCAAACATATCGGTTAACGGAGGGAGGAGAGGTACAGAAAAGGTGGGGCCGAGCAACTCCGCAGGCCAGATGCCAGACAAATGTCTTGATCTGTAACAGTTAAACGACTTTCGGGCGCCTAAACGTTACAGATCAAGATTTTTCGACAGCAAGCCAATCCTCCGTCTCGATCTGTAACAACTAGACCGATTTTCGAACGCCAGGCGTTACAGATTGAGACATTCTCCAACTCCGCTGCAAAACATCTCAATCTGTAACAGGTGAGAACCAAAACAGCCGTTAGATGTTACAGATTGAGATAAAACCGTGGCACACTTCCGTTCGTCTCAATCTATAACAGCTGGACCGTTCCCAGTCCCCTAAACGTTACAGATTGAGATTTTCAGTCGCGCGCCCAATCTCTATCTCAATCTGTAACAGTTACGGGCACAAACAACCCCTAGATGCTACAGGTCGAGACAGACCACATCAGCGCCCATACCACTGGCGCCGCCACCCCTCAGCCAAATCAGCTTGCCGGGGAATACCCGCCAGCCTCATTTTCTCGACCAATTTCCCCGGGTCTTTGAGTTCGTTAAATGTAAACCGAAGCACCTTGTGCCCGAGCATTGTCAGATGGGATTCCCGCTGACGCTCTGCCACGAACGGATCGACCGATTCTTGACCGTCGCCGCTCTGCAAGGTGTACTTCCCCTTTCCGTCCAGCTCGCCAATCACGCACGTCCCGTCCATGAGCCTCCAAAAATAATCGACGCGAAACAGCCGGCTCGGATCAAGCGGGTCGTGAAACTCCACCTGCAACTCCGGAACTGGAAAACCATATGCAATAAAGAACGCCCGAAACCGAGACTCGCCACCGTTTTCGGACAGCCCATCCGCGTGCGACGCAATCACCTGAGCTCTGCGATACCCTCGCCTGCCCTCGCAATCGGCACGGAGGCGCTCACACAAATCCTCGCGCGATATGCCCTTCGCCCGCAGCGCAGAATCAGCAATCGCAAGACCATACGAAAACGGTGCGTGCAGCAGACAGTCCTCCACCGTGCGCCAAAACGGCGTCACCCGCACGCCGTCGATTTGTTCAAGCGCACCCGCCGCCTGCGGACGCAACAGCCGGCATCCTGCACTCAGCGGCACCGAGCAACCAGTCTTAACAAGAAAACGTGGCCCAAGCAGATCATTCGGCACCTCCAGACCCCACAAAAGTGCCGCGTCATAGCCCCAAAACGCCCAATCGGGATGAAACTCTGCAAGCCCTTTGATGGTACGCAGCGCTCGCTCCGCCGGCGTCAGTACACCCCAATCATGTTGGAAGCAGAACAAATACGGCTCGGGCTCCGCGATATCGTCGGTTCCAACATGACGCCGCAGCCACATGAGCTCGGCATTGTCGTGTGTCACAAGCAGCACGCCTTGCTCGGTCGCCTCCGTGAGCCGCGCGAGCATCCTGTTCCGCGCCAACGTGTTGCGAGTCGTATGCTTGTGTTTGAGAACGGTGTTAGACACTTTCATCACCACCACATCGAAGAAATGGACCATCGCCGCTGTTGTCGCCGACGACAAACGTCTTGATCTGTAACAGGAAGACAGTCTTTGAGCCTCTAGTTGTTACAGATCGAGATTTTCGGTCGTGCGTCCAACCTTTGTCTCAACCTGTAACAGTTAGACCGATTTTTGACCCCTTCCCGTTACAGATCGAGATCTTTCGGCAGGCGCCAAGCTTCCGTCTTGATCTGTAACAGTTAGAAGGCCAAACGGTCCCTTGTTGTTACAAATCGAGACATTCAGTCGAGTCTGCACTTGTCCATCTCGATCTGTAACAGCTACGGGTCCAAACGGCCTCTAGACGTTACTGATTGAGACAAAGTCGGGGAAGCAGGGGGCACCAGGTCCATCCCCTAGTCCCAAGTCTGCTTATATACGTTGAGTGACTTTACATAGCGGCCCCGAGCGCCCATGATGTCGCGGACCAGCCTCAGAAAGAAGCTGATGCACGAGGTGTCGAAACCATCCTCCAGGTCCTCCGGATGCACGGCACCTGGCCCGTCGACCGCCGTGTCGCACAGGCGTGCGATGTCATACAGGTAGAGCTGTCCCGCCGTCAGCCAGACATCGTCGACATGCGCGAGGCGCACCGCGATGGCGCCCTCACGCCAGCGCTCCTTTTGCACGATATGCGGGTCGTAGACATCAAACCGACGGTCGGTACGTGTGTCGCGCAGCACGACCATACCGGTTGCAGGGTCCTTATCCAAGATGCCAAAACGCGAAAAATACTGCGTATCGCGCACTTGCCCGAGCCGACCGAGTGACGCGGGCATAAGCGATGCCGGCGGCTCGTCGACATACAGCTCGAACAACGTTTTGCCATGGTAATAGGGGCGCTCAAAGAGCAACCATTCGGTAAACGCCATGTTATATGCCATGATTTCGTCTTGCGAAGGCTCGGCGCAATAACTGAGTTTCGGATCGACAATAATCTCGAACTGCTCGCGCGCCGGCTCCAAAAACTGAAACTTTCGCAGCATCCAAAACTGAGCCATGTCGGCGATATCGTTACCGACGGCTTCGGCCAGATGCTCTCGGTCTAAAACGTGGTCAGTCATGGCATCCTCCTCAAACTGATGAACCTCAATTTGAGCTTACGAGGAGGGCAAGCCGACACGATCAACGCAGGCAAAATGGTCCTCCGACCGCAAACCAACTGCCGACCAAACACTTGACGGAATGCTCGGCCGAATATGTGTACTGAAACAAAGACGCAGGTAGACATAGCCATCCGGCTCGCTCCTTTGAACCAGCCGCCTGCAGCCACCACAGAAACAACAGTGCACCACAGTCCAAGAAGTCGACTAATGAACATCCACACGTCGACAAACGAGCAAATCGTTCGCAAACCCGCAAGGAGCGTCCCAGACTGCCGGCCCAAAAGGAACGTCCCCAGCTGCCGACACTTGGGGACGTTCCTTTTGGGCCGGTCGTTGGGGACAGCCCTTATTGGTTCAGTTGCTCAGTTGCGGACAGCCACCTTACAGCGCCAGCGCTCCGGCGACCTCAGCGGCGCAGGCCAGGGCGTCGGCCATGGCGTTCACCACGAGCGAGCTGCCGTTGCGGGCATCACCGGCCACATACACCGGCGCGGCATCCGCAGCAACGCCATCCGCGCGCGCCGCAAGGTGCGAACCCTCGGCAACCATCACCGGCAGCGGACGGCCAGCGGCGGCAACGGGCACGCCAACGGCGTTGAACACACCGTGCTCGGGACCCGTAAAGCCACAGGCGATGAGCACCAGTTGCGCCGGCACCTCGTGCTCGGAGCCCGCGATGCGCTGCGGTTTGCCGGCCGACCAGTCCAGATTGACCACGCGCAGACCCGCAGCCGCACCCTTCTTGTCCAGCAGCACCTCGAGCGTATCCACGCCCCAGGCGCGCATCTCGCCACCCATGGCGGCAATGGCCTCCTGCTGGCCATAGTCGGTCTTCTTCACATTGGGCCACTGCGGCCAGGGGTTGCTCGCCGTACGCTTATCGGGCGCCGCCGGCAAGAACTCAAACTGGCGCACGCTGCGCGCACCCTGGCGCACCGCGGTACCCACGCAGTCGTTGCCGGTATCGCCGCCGCCAATGACCACGACGTCCAAACCGCGCGCATCAATCTCCGGCTCACCGCCATCGAGCACCGACACAGTCGAAGCCGTCAGATAGTCCACAGCATACACCACGCCGGGAGCGTCAATGTTCGCAGCAGAAAGCCCACGCGGGGCACGAGCACCGGCAGCCACCACAACGGCGTCGAAGCCGTCGAGCTTGACAGCCACCGCAGGATCACTCACGTCGGCATTCAGCTCAAACACAATGCCCAGCTCGCGCATGAGCGCCACGCGACGCTCGACCACGGACTTCTCGAGCTTCATATTGGGAATGCCGTACATGAGCAGGCCGCCTGGACGGTCGTCGCGCTCAAACACCGTCACGCGGGCGCCGCGACGCGCGAGCTCCCACGCAGCCACCAGGCCAGCAGGACCGGAGCCGACCACGGCAACCATGGGCGCGCCCTCCCCCGCCGGCTCAAAGCGACGCGGACCGCCATTTGCCCACTCATGGTCGCTGATCGCGCGCTCGTTGTCATGGATCGTCGTGGGCTGACCATCGACCGAACCCAGGTTGCACGCGGCCTCACACAGTGCCGGGCAAACGCGGCTCGTGAACTCGGGCATGGGCGAGGTGAGCGACAGGCGCTCGGCCGCCTCCTCCCAGCGGCCGCGGTACACCAGCTCATTCCACTCGGGAATCAGGTTGTGCAGCGGGCAGCCGCTCGGGCGTGCCTTGCCAAAGCTCGCGCCCATCTGGCAAAACGCCACGCCGCACATCATGCAGCGGCTCGCCTGGGCGCGGCGTACGTCGTCATCGAGTTCCACGTACAGCGGATCAAAATCATGGCTGCGCTCCTCCACGGGGCGAAGCTCGTGGGTCACGCGATCGATATCAAGAAAAGCGCCGGGCTTACCCATGGCACTTACGCCTCCTTCTTGGTCGAAGCAACAGAGCTGGCAGCCACGGACGCAGCGCCCGCAGCACCACCCGCGACATCAAAGCGAGCAACATCCGCGGCGCTCGCGCGACCGGTCACGATGTCAAACGCCAGCTCCTCAGCCTGCGCATGCGTCTTGCCCACGGCCTCGGCCGCGGCGACAATCGCCAGCACGCGCTCGTACTCGGTCGGAATGACCTTCACAAAGTGCTTACTCATCGAGTCGAAGCTGTAGAGCAGTTTAATGCCGCGCGGGCTCTGCGTCGCGTCCACGTGCTCTTGGATGAGCGCGCGAATCTGTGCCAGCTCGCCGGCCGTCGGAGCCTTGAGCTCAACGCTCTCGTGGTTCACACGGGCATCGAGCGTGCCGTACTGGTCAAAGACATAGGCCACGCCGCCCGTCATACCAGCGGCGAAGTTCTGCCCGACCTCGCCCAAGATGAGCGCCAGACCGCCCGTCATGTACTCGCAGCCATGGTTGCCGCAGCCCTCGACCACCACGGTGGCACCGGAGTTGCGCACGCCAAAGCGCTGACCTGCCAAACCGTTAATAAAGCCGCGACCGCTCGTGGCGCCAAAGAACGCCACGTTGCCCACAATGATGTTCTCGTCGAACTTGTAGGTCGCATGCGGGTTGGGGCGTACCGACACCTCGCCGCCCGAAAGACCCTTGCCAAAGTAATCGTTGGCATCGCCGCACACGTTAAGCGTAATGCCGCGCGGCAGAAAGGCGCCAAAGCTCTGACCAGCCGAACCGTCGCAGTCGATGGTGATGGAGCCGGCGGGCAGGCCCTCGGGATGCGCCTTGGTCACCGCATTGCCCAGGATGGTGCCCACGCAACGGTTGACGTTGGCGATATCGGCATGGAAACGAATCGGGCGCAGGTGCGCACGGGCATTGGCCGTATAGGGCACAAACAACGTGGAGTCGAGCGTCTTGTCGAGCTCGCTGTCCGCGGCCATCTGCGGCAGGAAGTGACGGCCGTCGGCACCCGGAATATGGGCACCGAACTCGCAGGTCGCGCTCGCCAGCACGGGCGACAAATCGAGCAGGTTGGCCTTGCGGTTACCCGGCACCTCGATCTGGCACAAGCACTCGGGATGACCGACCATCTCGTCGACGGTGCAGAAGCCCAGGCTCGCCATGACCTCGCGCAGCTGCTCGGCAACAAAGAGCATAAAGTGCTCAACGTGCTCGGGTTTGCCGCGGAAGCCGCGACGCAAGCGGCAGTTTTGCGTGGCGATGCCGGCGGGGCAGGTATCCTGTTGGCAGTCGCGCTGCATGAGGCAACCCATGGAGATGAGTGGCATGGTCGCAAAGCCAAACTCCTCGGCGCCCAGCAAGCAGGCGACGGCGACGTCGGTGCCGTCCATGAGCTTGCCGTCAGCCTCGAGCACCACGCGGGAGCGCAGGCCGTTTTGCAGCAGCGTCTGTTGGGCCTCGGCAAGGCCAAGTTCCAGCGGCAGGCCCGCATGCCAAATGGAATCGCGTGCCGCGGCGCCCGAACCGCCGTTGTGGCCGCTAATCAAGATCTTGTCGGCGGCACCCTTGGCCACACCCGTGGCGATGGTGCCGACGCCGGCCTCGCTGACCAGCTTGACCGACACGCGCGCGCCGGGGTTGGCGTTCTTAAGGTCGAAGATCAGCTCTGCCAGGTCCTCGATGGAGTAAATATCGTGATGCGGCGGAGGCGAAATCAGGCCGATGCCGGGCGTGGACTGACGGACCTCGGCAATCCAGGGGTAGACCTTCTTGCCGGGCAGGTGGCCACCCTCGCCGGGCTTGGCGCCCTGGGCCATCTTGATCTGAATCTCGAAGGCGCTGCACAGGTAGCGGCTCGTCACGCCAAAGCGCGCGCTTGCTACCTGCTTGATGGCGGAGTTCTTGGAGTCACCGTTAGCCAGCGGGGTCTCGCGACGCGGGTCCTCGCCGCCCTCGCCCGAGTTGGAACGGCCGTGCAGGCGGTTCATGGCGATGGCCATGCACTCGTGCGCTTCCTTGCTGATGGAGCCGTACGACATGGCGCCGGTGTTAAAGCGGCGGACGATGTTGAGCGCAGGCTCGACCTCGTCGAGCGGCACCGGAGTGCGACCGCTGTCGTCAAAGTCCAGCAGGTCGCGCAGTCGCACGGCGCGGCCGGTGCGGTGCAGGCGGGCGCTGTACTCCTTAAAGGTGTCGTAGCTGTCCTCGCGGCAGGCGGTCTGCAGCAGGTAGACGGTCTGCGGGTCGATAAGGTGATCCTCGCCTCCGAGCGGGCGCCACTTGGTCAGACCCAGCGTGGGCAGCTGATCGGGAGCCGGGCTCTCAAGGATAGCGAGCGCGGCGTCGTAGCGCTCGTTTTGCTCGCGCTCGACGTCCTCGACACCCATACCGCCCACACGGCTCACCGTGCCGGCAAAGTACGCGTTGACGAACTCCGGCGTAAAGCCCACGGCCTCGAAGATCTGCGCCGAATGGTAGCTCTGCACCGTGGAGATGCCCATCTTGGACATGATGGAAACGATGCCGGCAGTCGCGGCCTTGTTGTAGTTGTCGATACCCTGCTCGGCCGTCACGTCCAGGTCGCCGCGTGCCGCCAGATCACGGATGCACGCGTGCGCGTTGTACGGATAGATGCCGCTCGCGGAGTAGCCCACCAGCGCCGCGAAGTCGTGCGGGGACACGGCGTCACCGCACTCCACCACGATGTCGGCAAAGGTGCGCACACCGGCGCGGATCAGGTGGTTGTGCACGCAGCCCACAGCGAGCAGCGACGGCACGGGCACCTCGCCCGCAGCGGCACGGTCGCTCAGCACCACGATGTTCACGCCATCGCGAACCGCGGCCTCAACGTCCTCGGCAAGCTGTTTGAGTGCGGCCTGCAGCGCGCCCTCACCCGCGTCGCGACGGTACACGGCACGGAAGCGGCGGGTCTTAAAGCCTACGCGGTCGATGGCGCAGATGCGGTCGAACTCTTCCTCGTTGAGCAACGGGCGCTCCAGACGCACCAGCTGGCAAGCGGCGCGGGAGTCCTCGAGCAGGTTGCCGTGATTGCCCAGATAGAGCGTGGTCGAAGTGACCATATGCTCGCGCAGGGCGTCGATCGGCGGGTTCGTGACCTGGGCAAACAGCTGATAGAAATAGTCGTAGAACGAGCGCGTCTTCTTGGACAGGCAGGCCAGCGGCGCATCGATGCCCATCGAGGCGAGCGGCGCCTTGCCCTGCTGGGCCATGGGGCGCACGACCTCGTCGACGTCGTCCCAGTGATAGCCGAGCTTTGCCATGCGCACGGCGGCGGGCACCTCGGCGTCCTCGGCCGGCGTTGCAGCAGCGGGCTTGTCGAGCGCGTCGACGGTCAGCGTCTCTTCGGCGATCCAGTCGCGGTAGGGCTTTTCCTTGGCATAGCGGGCACGCAGTTCGTCGTTGTAGATCACACGGCCGCGGGCAAAATCGACCTCGAGCATCTGGCCCGGTCCCAGACAGCCGCTTGTCAGGATGTTCTCGGGGCTTACCTCGATGGTGCCCACCTCGCTTGCCAGCATAAAGCGACCGTCGCGCGTCACATAGTAGCGGGCGGGACGCAGGCCGTTGCGGTCGAGGGCAGCGCCCAGCGTGCGACCGTCGGTAAAGGCGATGGCGGCCGGACCGTCCCACGGCTCCATGAGCATGGACTGGTAAGCGTCGTAGGCGCGGCGCTCCTCACTCAGGCTGTCGTTGTGATCCCACGGCTCGGGCAGCAGCATGGACGCGGCACGCGTGAGCGGGCGACCGTTCATGACCAAAAACTCAAGCACGTTGTCCAGAATCGCGGAGTCGGAGCCCTCGCGGTTGATGATGGGCATCACGCGCTCAAGATCGTGCTGCAGCACGGGACTGTACAGGTTGGGTTCGCGGGCGCGGATCCAGTTGACGTTGCCCTTGAGGGTGTTGATCTCGCCGTTGTGGATGATAAAACGGTTGGGGTGTGCACGCTCCCAGCTGGGCGTGGTGTTGGTGGAGTAGCGCGAGTGGACGAGCGCCACGGCTGTCTTGACGGCGGCGTCGTTGAGATCGATGAAGAAGCGGCGCATCTGCGTGGCGACCAGCATGCCCTTGTACACGATGGTGCGCGAGCTCATGGAGCACACGTAGAAGATCTTGTCGCGCAGGGCAAACTCGGCGTCGGCCTTCTTCTCGATGGTGCGGCGGCACACGTACAGGCGACGCTCGAAGGCGTCACCCGCCGGCGTATCGTCGGGGCGACCCAGGAAGGCCTGCAGGATGGTGGGCATGCAGGCGCGCGCCGTCTCGCCCAGGTCGTGCGGGTCGACCGGAACCTCGCGCCAAAAGAGCAGCGGCACGCCGGCCTCGGCACAGCCCTCCTCAAACACGCGGCGGGCATCCTCTACACCCTTGTCGTCCTGCGGGAAGAACAGCATGGCCACGCCATAGTCGCCCTCTGCCGGCAGAATCTGGCCGCACTTTTGAGCCTCTTTACGGAAAAAGTGATGCGGAACCTGGAACAGGATGCCAGCGCCGTCGCCGGTGTTCTTCTCGAGTCCCGTGCCGCCGCGGTGCTCCAAGTTGACCAGAATGGACAGCGCATCGTCCAGAATCTGGTGATGGCGCTCACCGTTGATATCGGCAAGCGCGCCGATGCCACATGCATCGTGGTCGAATTCGGGGCGATAAAGGCCCTGCTGCTGAGCGGAATCTGCCTGCATCGCGATCCTCCCCTAGATATTAGACAGTCAGTTGAATAGGCATACTAGGAGCATCGCCGGCCCGTTGTGTTTCCCACCCGTTTCGAAACAATCGCGTAACGCACACCGGCCATCAACGTCTTGCTATCAAACGTGTACGTCAGCCTCCAAACATGTCGAAATTTGACATCTTTGGAGGCTGACGTACACGTTTTAGTGCAGGGACAGCCGGCACATATGCATCCAACCCCTTTGAATTATTCTGGAAACGAGGGCCACGCAGACTTTTGCATGATGCGACTCGACACCGCAGACCTCAAGGGCGGCAACAAGGCGCCCAAGTTCGGCTTGTAAGCTCACCGCTTCAAACATCTCAATCTGTAACAGGAGGAACCGATTTTGGCGCCTAGATGTTACAGATTGAGATTTTCTGCGGGACGGTTTTGGTTTGTCTCGATCTGTAACACGAAGGGCCGGTTTTGGCGGCAAACTGTTACAGATCGAGACATTCCATAGGACCATTTCTTCCTGTCTCGATCTGTAACAGCTAGGCCCAATTTCCATCCCTAGTTGTTACAGATCGAGACATTTCGGCAGCTCCCCTTCACCATCCTATTCAATTACAACAATTTTGTTAGTCTTGGTTAACTTTTAAGCCTAAAACGGGTATCCTTTGCGGCGTCAAGCAAACGGCACGCACACCGTGCCAGATCAAGGAGGCCCCTATGGCGCACCAAGCAGACCAGCAGACGATGCAACTCGTCCTTATCCGTCACGGAGAGTCCGAGTGGAACAAGCTCAACCTGTTCACCGGCTGGACCGACGTAGAACTCACCGACACGGGCCGCGAAGAAGCCGCTGCAGGCGGCCGCGCCCTCAAAGAAGCCGGTTTCGACTTTGACGTCTGCTACACTTCGCGACTCAAGCGCGCGATCCACACCCTCAACATCGTGCTCGGCCAAATGGATCGCGAGTGGCTGCCCGTCATCAAATCCTGGAAGCTCAACGAGCGCCACTACGGCGCGTTGCAGGGTCTCAACAAGGCCGATGCCGCGGCGGAGCACGGCGACGAACAGGTGCTCATCTGGCGTCGCTCCTTCGATGTCTGCCCGCCGGCACTCGAGCCGGACGACGCGCGCGATCCCCACACCCAGGAGCAATACCGTGATGTCGCGCCCGATCAGCTGCCCTATACCGAGTGCCTCAAGGACACGATCGCCCGCGCCTGGCCTTATTTCGAAGACGAGATTCGCCCCCAGATGCTCGCCGGCAAGCGCGTACTCATCGCCGCACACGGCAACTCCCTGCGCTCACTCGTCATGAAGCTCGAGCACCTCACGCCCGAGGAGATCCTCAAGGTCAACATCCCCACCGGCGTGCCGCTCGTCTACACCTTCGATACCGATTTCAATGTCCTCGACAAGCGCTACATCGGCGATCCGGCGACCATCGCCGCCAAGATCGACGCCGTGGCCAATCAGGGCAAAGCGCACAAGTAGCCCCGACCCAAATCCGACGCGTGGCGCCGCACGACCTAGATGCGACGTCACGCCGCCCATACGCAGGAGCGCACCATGCTCAACCATCTCAAACAACACTTTGGCTCCCGACGCACCGGTGGTCACGGAGGCCTAGACATTGCGCGGCATATCGGCCCCGGGCTGCTCGTGACCGTCGGCTTTATCGACCCGGGCAACTGGGCCTCCAATATGGCCGCGGGCTCGCAGTTTGGCTACGCGCTGCTGTGGATCGTCACGCTGTCCACGATTATGCTCATCGTGCTGCAGCACAACGCGGCGCACCTGGGTATCGCCACGGGCGCCTGCCTTGCCGAGGCCACGACACGTTACCTCCCCCGCTTCGTCGGACGCACGGTGCTCGCCAGTGCCTATCTCGCGACCATCGCCACCGCCATGGCCGAGGTCCTGGGCGGCGCGATTGCCCTTCAAATGCTCTTTGGGCTGCCCGTGCGCGCGGGCTGCGTCATCGTGGCGGCAGTATCGATAGCGATGCTCATGACAAGCTCCTATAAGCGCGCCGAGCGATGGATCATCGCCTTCGTAGGCGTGGTAGGACTCTCGTTTTTGGCCGAGCTTACGCTGGTCAAGGTCGACTGGCCGCAGGCCGCCGCAAGCTGGATCACGCCCAGTATGCCCACCGGCTCGGCCGCGATCATCGTAAGTGTCCTAGGCGCGGTCGTTATGCCCCACAACCTCTTCCTGCACTCCGAGGTCATCCAATCCATGCACTTCGAAGGCCAAGGCGAGCAGGTTATCGAAGAGCGTCTGCGCTACGAGCTCTTCGATACGCTCTTTTCGATGGGCGTGGGCTGGGCAATCAACTCGGCCATGGTCATCCTTGCCGCGACGACCTTCTTTGCGCATGACATTGTCGTGGACGACCTCGCCGTCGCAGCCGCCACGCTCTCCCCCATCTTGGGCCCGGCGAGCTCGACCATCTTTGCGGTGGCACTGCTGTTTGCGGGCCTATCGAGTAGTGTGACGGCGGGCATGGCGGCGGGCACCATCACCGCGGGCATGTTCGACGAGGAATACGACATCCACGACCGGCATTCCTCGATCGGGGTGGCACTCTGCTTTGCCGGCGCAGTGGCGGCGTGCCTGGTCGTCCCGAATCCTTTTGAGGGTCTCATCTGGAGCCAGGCGCTGCTGTCGCTCCAGCTACCGATCACGGTCTTTGTGCTCATACGACTCACCGGCTCGCGCCGCGTCATGGGCAAATACGCCAACTCGCGCCCGCTCAACGCGTTGCTCGTAGGGATCGGTGCCATCGTGACGGCTCTCGACATCGTGCTGCTAACGGGGATGTGATCGGACGGGGCACCTACCCAGGCAAACATCTCAATCTGTAACATCTAGACCCGCTTTTGATGTCTAGATGTTACAGATCGAGATCATTCCGAGGGACAGCTCCGTTTGTCTCAATCTGTAACAGATAGACCCGTTTTGAGCCGCCACATGTTACAGATTGAGACAAACGGTCGGCCGGACTCACGACAGACAGAATCGGCTAACTGCAGCCGTAATCTCTTGGGGACGGAGGAAAAGGGCCCCGGACGGGATATCCGACCGGGGCCCTTGGACAGAGCTATGTGTTGCTGCAAGTCGCGTGTCTACGAGTTACTCCTCGACGAGCTCAAACTGATCGGGACCGACGCCGCAGACCGGGCACACGTAGTCCTCGGGCAGCTCGGGCGTGTCGACCTCAACCTCGTAACCGCAAACGGTGCACACGAACTTGTACGTCTTCTTTTCCTCAGCCATGATGTTCTCCTCTCGAACGTGACTGCTGGTGTACTTGCTTATTAGTATATATTCTCAATAATATTATGCAAGTAGTTTTACAGCATTTCTACCCTTGGTACGAAGACGCCTTGGGCGGCGTCTTGCCCTTCAGCACCTTGTGGTAGTAGTCATAGGTCAACGGAGTCTCGCCGCTCAGACGCTCGGCATCTTCAACCTCGCCGATAAACAGCAAATGCGTGCCCACGTCAACGGTGTCAATCAAACGGCAGCTAAACAAGGCCGCCGCGTGCTCGGGCACATAGGGCATGCCAAGGGCGGTCTCGCGCGTCTCGTACTTGGCAAACTTGTCATAGTCGCTGCTGGTGCGGAATCCAAAGTTACCGATGTAGAGCATATCGGCCGTCTGATCGACCACGGTCAGCGCAAAGGCCTTGGCAGACTTGATAACGCCAGACGTGACATTTTCCTTATTCACGGCAACCGAGATGCGCGGCGGCGTAGACGTCACCTGCACCGCCGTGTTGATGACGCAGCCGGCGCGCAGCCCATCGGCCGCCGCGCTCACCACATACAGGCCGCTCGGCATGGTAAAGAACGCAGTTTTGTCCATAACGATCACTCCCCTAACCCGGGTTGGAACCTCATGGAAGTATGTACCCACAAAAAAGGCTGCGCCCATAACGGACGCTGCCTTTGAGACATATGTGTCAAAACAGCAAGGAAGACGAGACGCGCCCCACCGCCTCGCAAGCCAAGCACCTAGCGGTTGCGCTCCTTAAGCGCGCGATCGATTTCGCGCTGAACGTCGCGCTTGGCCATGTCTTCGCGCTTGTCGTAGAGCTTTTTGCCGCGACCCAGGCCCAACAGCAGCTTTACGCGACCATCGGTATTAAAGTAGAGCTCCAACGGCACCAGCGCATAGCCGCGGTTGCGCAGTTTACCGTCAAGAAAATCAATCTCCTTGCGATGCAGCAGCAGACGGCGCCTGCGGTCGGGGTCACGATTCCACACGCCACCGTGGCTGTAAGGGTGAATATGCAACCCCACCAGCCAGCACTCGCCGCCACGAATCAGCGCAAAGGTGTCAGTGATCTGACAGGCGCGCTCGCGAATCGACTTGACCTCGGTGCCGCTCAGCTCAATGCCGCATTCGAACGTCTCATCGATAAAATACTCGTGATGCGCCGAGCGATTCTTGGAAATGAGCTTGCGTTCGCGCTTACTGGGCATCGCCGGCCTCCTCGGCGTCATCGGCTTTCCCGCTCGCGGCCTCGCGTTTGGCCTTGCGCTCAGCGTTGAGCTCGGCATCGCTCTCGCGCACCAGTTTAATGATCGCCGCGCATGCCTCCTCGCCCACCAGGTCGCGAGCACGGACCGTCAGGCGCGTAGCCTCCTGCTTATCGCCGTCACTCGCAGCGTCGGTCGCACACATGATCAGGCAAATGGCAATTTCGGCCGAAGGCGAGGTCGGTACGCCCTGCAACGCCAGCTCGCCCATCACGTGCTCGTCGCTCTCCTCGGCGGCGTCCGCATAGGCAGTATGGATCTTGTTGAGCAGGCGCGTCGTATGCGTATCGCCAGGGGCCAAGCGCAGCGCCAGACGCGCGCAACCCACAGCCGCCGAAACGTTCTCGGTCTCGGGCTCAAGGAAATACTGGCCCAAGTTGGCGTAGGCGCGGGCGGCGCACTTGCCGTCGCTCGCACGTTCTAGCACCGAAAACGAAAGCGATGCCCACTCCTGCTTGTCCTCGAGAGCGCGGAACAGCTCGGCCAGATCCAGACGGTAGTTACAGTTCATGGGATCCCAGCGCACGGCTTGCATCAAGGCGTTGCGAGCACTCACATAATCCTGCTGGCGAATGTAGGCAAACGCCATGTCGGAGTACAGGCGATCAAAGGGCACCTCGACCTGCACCAGCTCGCGCGGATCCTTTTCCACGCGGCGGTAGGCCAGACGCTCAAACTTGCTATCGAAGCTAAAGTACTGGCGATTCTCCCCCGTCTTGCACTCGGCATCGATATATTCCTCGGCAAGCTCAACCAGACGCTCCAACAGCGGCGTCGCCGTTGCCAAGTCTCCCTGCGCCAGGTAATTCTCGGCATACGTAATGTCTTGTAGGCTGATGGGCAGGTCCATGGCAACTCCTCGGTCCAGGTGAAACGCGGCTCATTCCACACATGCGGCGTATACACAAAACCCGGGTCTCTTTCGAGGCCCGGGCAATTAATTTTGGTAGCCCGTACCAGATTCGAACTGGTGATCTCCGCCTTGAGAGGGCGGCGTCCTAAACCGCTAGACGAACGGGCCATATGTAGCAAATGCAATGGCTGGGATGGAGGGAGTCGAACCCCCATTGACGGAACCAGAATCCGCTGTCCTGCCATTAGACGACATCCCAATGACTGCATCGCTGCGCTCGGCTGTGCCTTTGCGCAAGAAAGAAATATACGGGAAGTATCGCAATGGCGCAAGTCTTAAAAATGACTTTTTTAAAAATACCCCGATTCCAGCCAACTCATGAAGAACCTGTGAAGATACACACTCATCCTTCATGGATGATGAATGCCGAAACGCATACCCAACAAGCGCATCGCGATCTACGGCCCGTGCGAATGTGCGCAGCTCAAGAGCTAGCCCGGACCGAACTGTCGGCATAAGCCGCACCTCGGTTTTACGCTCAAAACGGGATGCAGTTTCCGCAAGGGCGTCCACCGGAAAGCTCGGCCCGAAATCCGTGTTCGAAACGGGACGCGCTTTCCTTACGAGCCTCCAACCGGAACCCGCGTCCCATTATCCCGCGCCAAAATGGGATACCGTTTCCGAAAGACCACTCAAAAGGAAAACACGTCCCAGAATCGGCGTCCAAAACGGGACGTGCTTTCCACGGCGACTACTGCAGCGCCTCGGTCCAAGCGGCCTCTTTAAAGCCGGGAATCGCAAAAACATCGCCCACCAGCAGCGGTCGCTTAATCAGCATGCCGTCAGTCGCGAGTAGCTCAAAGCACTCCTGGTCCGTCATGCCGGCGTCCAGACGAGCCTTGAGCCCCAACTCGCGATACTTCATGCCCGACGAGTTAAAGAAACGCCGCACCGGCAGACCCGACCGCGCAACCCACGCGGCAAGCTCCTCGGCCGTGGGATTATCCGCCACGATATCGCGGTCAACATACTCAACCCCATGCTCGTCCAACCACGCCTTGGCCTTTTTACAGGTAGAGCATTTGGGATATTCAACGAACAGCACGGCCATGAAAACTCCTTTCAAAGGGCAAACGAGCGCTTAGCTCGATGACCACGATAGCGGTCCCGAGCCATCCGCCGATCGCCGGATCTCAACTAGTGAACAAGCTTAAAGTCCAGATGCCCGCGAGTCGTGTTGACGCGCGAGACTTCGATGATGACGCGCTGCCCCAGCTCAAACCGACGACCCGTATCGGCACCCGTCAACGTGAGCGCATCTTCGTCAAACTCGAACCACTCACTGCCCAGGCTCTTAATGGAAACCAAACCCTCGACCTGCGTCAAATCCAGACGCACAAAGAGGCCCATATTGCTGACCCACGAGACGGTTCCGGCATAGCGTTCACCCAGACGGTCCTCGTAATACTGGGCGATCTTGATTTTCTGCGTCGCATGGCTGGCGGCGTCGGCCGCGCGCTCGGCATCGCTGCAAACGCGACAGATCTGAGGCAGGATGCGTGGCAGCGACTCACGCCCCTTGCCGATAAGCTGAGGCGTGCGCACCAAGGCATCCTTGCCGCCCAGGCGCTCATACGCCAGCTGCAGCTTGAGGACGCGGTGGACAATGAGGTCGGGGTAGCGTCGGATAGGGCTCGTAAAGTGGCAGTAGCACGGCGCGGCGAGCGCAAAGTGGCCCTCGTTGCGCGGCTTGTACAGTGCGCGCTGCATGCTGCGCAAGAGCAGTGTGTTGACGAGCGGCGCGTTTGCCGTGCCGGCAGCGGCGTCAACAGCCGCCTGCAGCTCGTCGGGACTTCCCAGGGCAATGCCCGCCGCGCGGCGATCGTCGATGATGTCCAGCTGTGCCAGTGCCACGGCGGCCCCGTGTAGGCTGTCAGGGCTGGGATCCTCATGCACGCGATAGCATGCCTCGATGTCTCGATCCGCCAGCCACTCCGCCACACATTCGTTGGCCAGCAGCATGGCTTCCTCGATAAGTGATGTAGCACACGAGCGCTCGCGGGCCACGATCTGCACGGGAATGCCGTCGTCATCCAGCAGGGCGCGAATCTCGGCCGTATCAAAGTCAACCGACCCTCGCGCGCGGCGGATACGACGGCGTAGCTCGGCGAGCTCATTTGCCGCAACCAGAAAATTAGCCAGGTCGACGTCATAGCCGCGGGCGGTCTCCTCGCAAGCCAAACCGCGCGCAAGTGCCTCCTCGCGTGCGGACTCGGCTGCCGCAACGTTCTCGGCTGCACCCTCTAACACGGAGTACTCCACCGCGCCAGCACGCACCAACAACGCCTCGGCACCGTCATAGTCCATGCGAACGCGCGAGCGAATCACGCTGGGATACGGATCGTAGTGACGAACGCGCCCTTGCGCATCGAGCTCGATATCGACGGTGAACGCCAAGCGGTCCTCGTCGGGACGCAGCGAGCACAGGTCATTGGAAAGGCGTTCAGGCAACATGGGAAGCACGCGATCCGCCAGATACACCGACGTTGTGCGATGACGGGCCTCTAGGTCGATATGTCCCTCCCAAGCAACATAATGAGAGACGTCCGCAATATGGACCCCCAGCCTGTATCCACCGCCGGGCACACGCTCAAGCGAGATGGCGTCATCAAAGTCGCGCGCGTCTACGGGATCGATCGTAATGACAAAACGGTCGCGAAGGTCGCGGCGAAGGGGATCCTTGAGCGCCGACGCCACGTCGAGCGAAAGCGCCTCGGCCTCGGCAAGTGCAGCCTCGGGGTAGGTGTCGGTATAGCCGTAACGAGCCATAACATATTGAACGCCCAGATCGGGCGCGTCATCGCCGCCAATGCGGCGTTCAATGGTCACGGTGCCCGATTCCAGCCGCGTGGGGTAGGTCAGAATGTGGGCGACCACGACGTCGCCAGGATGCACGCCTAGGCGTCCCGCCGAGGAATCCTCGGGCAAAATAAAAAAGTCGGCCTTAAGGCGGGAGTCGAGCGGCTCGATCACTCCGAGCGGGCCGGCAGTCTGATACGTACCCACCACGTTTACGGCAGCGCGCTCGACAACACTCTCGATCACGGCTCGACGGTCTCCGTGCGGCCCGGTCTTGATACTCACGGCGACGATATCGCCGTCCATGATCTCGCGCTTGCCGCGGCCCATAACTTTGTAGTCACCGTTATCGGTAACGACGTAAGCACTGTGCTCATGGAGTTGCACGCGCCCTGTCAAGCTGGGGCGGCGCTCGCTGCGCACCGGTCCGCGCTTATTGCGGGGACCGCGTTTACGTTTGTTATTGCGCCCCATGGCGCCTCCTTACTATCTGTTGCGGGGCCCGCAGGCGCAACCGCATCATGTCAAAACACCGTACGGGCGCATGCCGCACGCATCAAAGAGTCTACCCAAACAACAGCCAAGAACGCACCTCTCCCCTTGATCCCTTAGGGAAGGAAAACGAATCATCGGGAGCTCAACTGGGCTTTGGTGATCCGTTTTCCTCCGTCGCATAGGGAACAAAAAACGGGCCACCCCAAAGAGGGACAACCCGTTAGCGAAAACTATTTTCAGCTATGCCTACACGCGCAGGTAGCGGCGCATGGCGATGGCAGAGCCAAACAGACCGATAATCACGCCCACCAAAACCAGTGCACCATACGTGAGCAGATAGTACTTCATCGGCAGCGCAAACGACATCCAGTTGATGCTCATCTCCAAGCGCGGGATAAGCAGGTTGCGCAGCAGCTCCAGCACGCCGATGGAAAGCAGCGAGCCCAAGATGGCCTGCAGCACGCCCTCGGTGATAAACGGGCCGCGAATAAAGCCATTGCTAGCACCGACAAGACGCATGATGGCAATCTCGCGGCGGCGCGCCGTGATCGACAGGCGAATCGTGTTGTTGATAAAGATGAACGCGATAAACGTCAGCAGGCCAACGAGCACCACGGCGGCGATGCGGATATAGTTCGTCACCTGGAACAGGCGGCTTACCTCCTCCTGGCCGTACAGCACGCTCGCGTTGACGTCACCGTCGTCCGCGATCTTCTGGAAGTCGGCGTTCTTCTTGAGCTTCTTGGCCGTGCTCTCGACCATGGACGGATCGTCCATCTCGATTGCAAACGAAGCCGGCAGCGGGTTCTGGCCGTCGAGCGCGCTCATGGTGGCGTCGGCGTTGCCCGACATCTTGCTCGTGTACTCGGCCAGGGCGTCATCCTTGTCCTTAAAGGTCACGGACTTCACATTGCTCCACGTCTTGAGCTCGGTCTCAAAGGCCTGAACGTCTGCCTGGTCGGCGTCATCGCTAATAAAGGCGTTAATGACAACCTGATCCTCGACGGTACCGATCACGGAGTTCAGCATCGCGGAACCCATCATGAACAGGCCGATGATAAACAGCGAAAGGAAGATCGTGATGACGGCGCCGAGCGAGGTGGTCCAGTTACGGAAGAAGTGACTCATTGCCTCTTTGAGCGAGTAGCCCACGTTAGTTGGTGCCATAGTTGCCGTAACCTCCCCTCTCCTGGTCGCGGATTACGTGGCCGCCCTCGAGGGCGATCACGCGACGGTGCATGCTATCGACCATCTCGCGATCGTGCGTAGCGACGATCACGGTGGTACCGGTGCGGTTAATGCGCTCGAGCAGCTTCATGATACCCAGCGAAATTGCCGGGTCGAGGTTGCCCGTGGGCTCGTCGCAGATCAACAGCGGCGGGCGGTTGACCATGGCGCGGGCAACGGCAACGCGCTGCTGCTCGCCACCGGAAAGCTGATCGGGCAGCGAGTCCATCTGATCGGCCAGGCCGACCAGACGCAGCACCTCGGGCACCTGGCTGCGGATAACGCCCTTGGGCTTGCCGATGCACTGCAGGGCAAACGCCACATTTTCGTAGGCGGACTTTTGAGGCAGAAGCTTAAAGTCCTGGAACACGGCGCCGATCTGACGGCGCAGGAACGGAACCTTGCGGTTCTTGATCTTCATGAGGTCCTGGCCGGCGACCAAAATGCGACCGCTCGTGGGCTTGACGTCGCGGTTGAGTGTCGACAGCAGCGTGGTCTTACCCGAGCCGGAGTGGCCGACCAAAAAGACGAACTCGCCCGGATAGATCTCGATATTGATGTCATCGAGCGCGGGTTTGTTGGGCTGTGCCGGATAGATTTTGGTGACATGCTCCATCAGAATGACGGGCTCGACACCGGCTTGCTTGGCCATCTTCTTGCGACTTGCCTGCGGATCGACAGGCGCAAACACCGACGTAAAGTCGGGGTTGTTGAGCGCATTGTCGAGGCTTGCGACCTCGGCTGCCTGGTCATTCTCGACCACGGGAGCCGCGGGCTGCGTGGGATCGGGAATACCGGCGAACAGACCGGGCTGAACGGGCTGCGTTACAGGCGTCGAAGGGGCCATAGGGTCCGGAATGCCCGCCACGGTCGACTGCGGCTCAGCTGCCACCTGGGTCTGGTCCACGCGAGCAGTCACCTTTTGGACAGGTTCAAAGCCCGCCGCGCCGGAAAGCTCGGTGTCACTGTTGGGGTTATAGGCAAAGGGATCGGATGCCGGCTGTGCCTGATCCGCCAGCTGCATGGGAGCCTGCCCAAACGGCTGGCCCTCTGAATCCGGCGTGGCGAAACGGGTGCCCGGAACGCTTGCCTGCGTCTTGGGGGCATTGTCGCCCGCACCGGAGGTACGGAAGTGGTTACCCACTGGTGCTCCTTATCGTCGTGCGTTTAAACTACATGAGCGCTTTGTATTTTAGCAGCATTAGCTTTGCTGCACATAAGAAGCATGGCGGGGTTTGGTCTCACCGGCCGGGCACGGGGTTACCTCCCAAATCGTCCTCGGACATGTCGGCGCCCCCGCTGCGCGCTTCGCGCTGCGGGGGCGCCTCCGTCCTGCGGAAAGATTTGGGAGGTAACCCCGTGCCCGGCCTGCGGTAACTAAGGGGTCGCCGCGTTTATCTTGGGTGCAGCAGCGCTATGCTTGGGGGCTGAATTGCACTTGGCTGGAATGAGCCCGTTTCCCCATAGGAACTTTGCTTGGCAGGATTCTAATTTAAATTCAACAAAAACAGGGGCGCCCTCATTGGGGACGCCCCTGTTCTGGCTTGCATGTGTTTGTTGAGGCGAAACTTTGCCTCGTCTTGCCTTATGCCAAGAACTCCTTGGTGGTCGCCACGATGTTGGCGGCGTCTAGGCCGTACTTGTGCAGGAGCTCGGTGCCCGGGCCGGACTCGCCGAACGTGTCGTTGACGCCGATCTTCTTGAGCGGCGTCGGGCACTGCTCGCAGAGCACGTCGGCGACGGCGCTGCCCAGGCCACCGATCACGGAGTGCTCCTCGACGGTCACGACGCGGCCGGTCTTGGTAGCGCTCTTGATGATCAGGTCGGCGTCGATGGGCTTGATGGTATGCATGTTGATGACCTCGGCATCGATGCCCTCGGCAGCAAGCTGCTCAGCGGCCTCGAGAGCCTCGCCGACCATCAGGCCGCAGGCCACGATGGTCACGTCGGTGCCCTCGCGCATGACGATGCCCTTACCCAGTTCGAACTTATAGGTCTCGGGGTCGTTGATGACCGGCGAGGCCAGACGGGCAAAGCGCATGTACACGGGGCCGTCGCACTCGTAGGCGGCGCGCGTCACGGCACGGGCCTCCACGTCGTCGGCGGGAACGATAACGGTCATGCCGGGGATGACGCGCATGAGGGCGATATCCTCGCAGCACTGGTGCGTGGCGCCGTCCTCGCCCACCGAGATACCGGCGTGCGTGGCACCGATCTTAACGTTAAGATGCGGATAGCCAATGGAGTTGCGGACCTGCTCAAAGGCGCGGCCGGCAGCGAACATGGCAAAGGTGCTCGCAAAGGCAACGCGGCCGGTGGTCGCGATACCGGCGGCAACACCCATCAGGTTGCTCTCGGCGATGCCCACATCGAAGAAGCGGTCGGGGCAGGCGGCCTTAAACTTGCCGGTCTGCGTGGCGGCCGCCAGGTCGGCGTCGAGGACCACAAAGTCATCGTGCTCGGCAGCGAGCTCGACGAGGGCCTCGCCGTAGCTTACGCGCGTGGCGATTTTCTTGACGTCTGCCATCCTAGAGCTCCTCTCCGGCGGCCGTGAGCTCTGCCATGGCCTGCTCAAACTGTTCATCGTTGGGGGCCTTACCGTGCCAGCCAACCTGGTTCTCCATAAAGGAGACGCCCTTGCCCTTCGTGGTCTCGGCGATGATGGCGGTCGGCTGACCCTTGGTGGCGCGAGCCTCGGCAAAGGCGGCGCGGATCTGATCGAAGTCGTTGCCATCGGCAAGCTCCACCACGTGGAACTTAAAGGCACGGAACTTGTCTGCCAGCGGCATGGGGTCGTTGACCTCCTCGACGGGGCCGTCGATCTGCAAGCCGTTGTGGTCGACGATCACGCAGAGGTTATCGAGTTGCTGGTTGCCGGCGAACATGGCGGCTTCCCAAACCTGACCCTCCTCGCTCTCGCCATCGCCCAGCAGGGCATAGGTGCGATAGTCGTCACCCCAGTGCTTGGCGGCAACGGCCATGCCCACGGCGGCAGAGATGCCCTGGCCCAGCGAGCCGGTGGACATGTCGACGCCTGGGGTGTCGTTCATGTTGGGATGTCCCTGCAGGTGGCTGCCGATGTGGCGCAGCGTCTCGAGATCCTCTTTGGGGAAGAACCCGCGCTCGGCGAGCACGGCGTACAGACCAGGTGCGCAGTGGCCCTTGGAGAGCACGAAACGATCGCGGTCGGCCTTGCGGGGATCGGACGGATCGATGTTCATTTCCTCGAAGTACAGGTAGGTCATGATGTCGGCGGCGCCGAGCGAACCGCCCGGATGGCCAGACTTGGCAGCGTGCACACCGGTGACGATGCCCTTCCTTACCTCGTTGGCAACCTTTTTGAGCTCTACATCGCTCATTGTGCCTTCCTTTCATCCTCTTGAGACAAGATGCGCACGGCACGGAAAGGTAATCCCAACACAGCCGCGATGCACGTACGCCATCCATTATGCGGGAAACTGAAGTCTTTACCAGAGTATTTATCAATAATTGAACAATTGAGCAGGCAGCCGTCCAGATGAAACGGTTTATCAATGTGAACGTCTTTTGGATGCGCCGCCAATCCTCATCCCAACACAAAAATGATCCGTTTTCCTCCGTCCCCTACGGATCATTTTGATCTGTTAAGGGGGAAGAAAACGGATCACGTCCGCAGTCCAAAGTCCACGCCTACGCGTTGATGTCCTTAAAGCCCTCACCAAAGGCCTCCGTGACGTCAGCGACCGTCACAATGGCGTGCGGATCGCGCTCGCGCACGATCGTCTTGAGCGTATTGAGCTCGCGACGGTTGACGATCACCATGATCACCGGCTTCTCGGCACCCGAGTACATTCCGGTCGCCCTAAACTTGGTGCAGCCGCGACCCAAGCCATACATGATATCAGCCGCGATATCGGGAAATTTGTCCGAGATGATGAGCACCATACGACGCTTATTGCCGCCGTCGACCACGGCATCGATCACATAGCCGCTGATCACCATCGAAAGACCTGCATACAAAGCGTTTTCGAGCGAAAAGACTGGGGCCGACGCCGCGCACACGGCAACATCGATAGCCATGACGGTGGAGCCGACCGGTAGCGACGTGTTGCGCGAGATGATTTGCCCGATGGTGTCTGAGCCACCGGTATTGGCGCCCGCGCGCAGCACCATGCCATAGCCGATGCCCGTGATAATGCCACCCCACATGGCGGGGAGCATAAGATCCGCATCCGCCAAGGGCGCCACAAACGGGGCGAACAGATCGGTAAAGAAGCCCAGCAGCACAAAGCCCGTCGCCGTCTGCACCACGTAGAACATGCCGCCCGCGCGCATTACGACCAGCAGCAGCAGCGCGTTCATGACAATTGTTTGGATGCCGACGGGCAATGGCACGCCATGCGAGGCTCCGACCGCTTGGATAATGGTGGCGAGACCCGTAACGCCACCGGCGGCAAGACCGTTGGGAATCAAAAACAGGTCGGTTGCGATGGCCGCCAAGGCGCACCCCAGCATGATTTGGGGCAGATCGTGAAAGAAGTTCATCGAAAGAATGCGCTTGATGTCCAGACGATATGCCATGCCGACCCCCTCAAAAAAGCGCACCCCTTTGGATGCGCTCTGGACTTCTTCTTATACTCGATTCTACCGATTCGCCGGACAAAAACCACCCCTGTGCAGGGTTTGTTCTGGATACAAATCCACCCCGGCCGGAGGGTTTTAATCCATTCTCGCAGTAAACCGATCGGTTTAGGCCGACGGTGCCTCCGCATCAGCGTTACCGGTAGCCCAACGGTGGTACCCGATAATAAACTGATCGAGGTCTCCATCATCAAGAACGGCATCGACGTTGCTTGTCTCCACGCCCGTACGCAGGTCCTTGACCATCTGGTACGGATAGAGCACGTAGCTGCGAATCTGGTTGCCAAAGCCAATCGTGGTCTTGGGCCCGCGAATCTCATCCAAAGCCTCGGCGCGCTTTTCGAGCTCGATCTCGTACAGCCGGGCCTTAAGAATCTGCATACACGCGGCCTTGTTCTGAATTTGGCTACGCTCATTTTGGCACGTGACCACAATGCCGCTGGGAAAATGCGTCACGCGCACGGCAGAGTCGGTGGTATTGACGCCCTGGCCGCCCGGGCCACTCGCATGATACACGTCCACACGAATGTCATCGGAATTGATCTCGATGTCGATATCGTCGGGCAGTACCGGAATGACCTCGACGCCGGCAAAGGTGGTCTGGCGGCGCTTCTTATCGTCGGTAGGGCTGATACGCACCAGGCGATGCACACCGGCCTCGGCGCGCAGCATGCCAAACGCATCCTTACCCTCGACGGTAAAGGTGGCGCGATCGATACCGATGACCTCGGCCGCAGGGCAATCGTTGATGGTGACCTTCCATCCTCGACGCTGGCAGTACTTCATGTACATCTTGAAGAGCATGAAGGTCCAGTCCTGTGCCTCCAGGCCACCCTGACCGGGCTTAATGGTAACAATGGCGTCGCCATGATCGAACTCACCGGTAAACCAGCTGGCAAGCTCAAGCTCGTCGATGGCCCGGGCCAGGCGATCCGCCGTGGCGGCGGCCTCCTCACGCAACGCGGCGGCATCGGGATCGTCGCCCATCTCGTCGGCAAGCTCCAACGCCGCGCGGGCATCGGAAAGATCGCCGCGTGCGGTATCCACGGCGGCGACGTCTTCCTTGGCGCGTGCAATCTCCTCCATCGTGGCACGAGCGGCTTCGGCGTCATCCCAAAACCCAGGGGCGACGCTTTTGGCCTCGAGCTCGGTTACACGGGTGCGCTTTTCATCCAAATGGAGATATGCCTCGACCTCGCCGAGCCGGTCAGCAAATGCGTCCAGCTCGGCAACTGTCACCTCAGGAGCTTCGGTCATTAACGATTCCTGCCGTGGCAATGCTTAAACTTCTTGCCGCTGCCGCAGGGGCACGGATCGTTGCGGCCCACGTTGACGTAGGGGTCGCCGCTCTCGGACTTGCGGTAGGTGGTCACCTTGCCGCCGTTGTTGACGGCAGCGGGGCCACCCTGAACGGCCATGCGAGCCTGGGCCTGAGCCTGCTTGCGCAGCACCGAGTTGGCGTTGTCGCCATCGACCTCGGCAGGGCCAGAGAACTGAGCGTCCTCGAGCGCCGGATCTTCCCTGTGCTCGACGGCTTGCGGGGCAGTCTTGATCTCGATGCGCAGGACAGTGCGCAGGTAGTCCTCGTACATGGTATCGACGAGCATCTGGAATGCGCCATATGCCTCGGTCTTGTACTCGACCAGCGGATCGCGCTGACCAAAGCCGCGCAGTCCGATGCCGGTCTTGAGGTAGTCCATCTCCTGCAGGTAGTTCATCCAGCGAGTATCGATGACACGCAACATGACCTGCGTGTTTAGCTCGCGCATCAGGTCTTCACCCAAGCGCTCGGCCTTTTCGCTGTAGCACTTCTCGACATAGGCGAGAACCTCGGCGGCCAGCGCCTCAAAGTCCTCGTCGGCGAAATGCGGCGTATCGAGGTTGCCGGTCAGCTCCACGACCCACTTGCGCAGACCCTCCAGGTCGCGCTCGCCCTCGTGGCTGTCCTTGGCGCAGAACTCTTGCACGCAGCGGTACACGGTATCGTGCATGACCTCGGCGATATGATCGGTCAGGTCCTTGCCGTCCAAGATCTTGTTGCGCTCGGCGTAAATCACCTGACGCTGCTTGTTCATGACGTCGTCGTACTCAAGAACGCTCTTACGCATGGAGAAGTTGATGCTCTCGACCTTGTGCTGGGCGTTTTCGACGGCCTTGGAGATGATCTTGTGCTGGATCGGCATATCGTCGCCCATCTCGGCCGTGACCATCATCTTGGAGACGCGCTCCATCTTGTCGCCGCCAAACAGGCGCATAAGATCGTCCTCGAGCGACAGGTAGAACTGGGTCTCGCCCGGATCGCCCTGACGACCGGAGCGACCGCGCAGCTGGTTGTCGATACGGCGGGACTCGTGGCGCTCGGTTCCGATAACGGTCAGACCACCGGCGGCAAGCACGCGCTCTCGCTCGGCCTTGCAGGCCTCCTTAGCCTCGGCATTAAACTGCTCGAGCTGCTCGGGGGTGACGTCCTCCATGGTCAGGCCCTCGTACTCCAGGCGCTCGCGCACCAGCTCGTCGGGGTTACCGCCCAGCAGGATGTCCGTACCACGACCGGCCATGTTGGTGGCGATGGTCACGGCTCCGTAACGACCGGCCTGGGCAACGATATGGGCCTCACGCTCATGATGCTTGGCGTTGAGGACCTCGTGGGCGATGCCGCGCTTGGTCAGGGCAGCAGACAGCTTCTCGGAGCTCTCGATGGAAACGGTACCAACCAGGACCGGTTGACCCTTGGCGTGACGCCTCTCGACATCGTCGGCGACGGCGTTGTACTTTGCCTGGATGGTACGGTAGACCAAGTCCTCGTGGTCGACGCGCTGCACGGGCTTGTTGGAGGGGATAACCTCGACGGGCAGCTTGTAGATCTCGCGGAACTCGGCGTCCTCGGTAAGTGCCGTACCGGTCATGCCGCTCAGCTTGTCATACAGACGGAAGTAGTTTTGCAGGGTGATGGTGGCCAGCGTCTGGTTCTCCTCGCGAACAAGCACGCCCTCTTTGGCCTCGATGGCCTGGTGCAGGCCCTCGGAATAGCGACGGCCCTCCATGATGCGGCCGGTGAACTCGTCGACGATCTTGACCTCGCCGTTCGTAACCACATACTGCTTGTCGCGATGGAACATGTACTGCGCCTTCAGCGCCTGCTGCAGATGGTTGACCAGCTGACCGGAAAGATCGGCGTAGATATCCTCGATACCCAGGCGATGCTCGATCTTCTTGAGGCCGCGCTCGGTGGCGGCAATAGTGTGCTTGGCCTCATCCATGACGTAGTCTCCCGTGGGCTCCACGTCCTCGGTGGCGGTGAGCATGTCATAGGACACATCCTCGCCGCGCTCAAGGCCGCGCACGGCGCGCGCGAAATCCTTGTAGATGCTCGCCGACTTGGTGCCGGCACCCGAGATGATCAGCGGCGTGCGGGCCTCATCGATCAGGATGGAGTCGACCTCGTCGACGATGGCATAGCTGTGCCCGCGCTGCACGCGCTGCTCGGGGCGCGTGACCATATTGTCGCGCAGATAGTCAAAGCCAAACTCGGAGTTGGTGCCGTAGGTGACATCGGCCTGGTAGGCAGGACGCTTGAGCTCCAGCGGCATATTGTTCTGAAGCAGGCCGACGGTCATGCCCAGATACTTGTAGATGCGGCCCATCCACTCGGAGTCGCGCTTAGCCAGGTAGTCGTTGACGGTAACGACGTGCACGCCCTTGCCGGCGATAGCGTTGAGGTAGCCGGCAAGCGTAGAGACGAGGGTCTTGCCCTCGCCGGTCTTCATCTCGGCGATATGGCCCTCGTGAAGCGCCATGGCGCCAATAAGCTGGACATCGAAGTGACGCATGCCCATGGTGCGCTTGGAAGCCTCTCGCACGGTGGCAAAGGCCTCGGGAAGCATGTCGTCGAGCGACTCGCCGTTGGCATAGCGCTCACGGAACTTATCGGTCTGGCTGCGGAGCTCCTCCTCCGTCAGCTTTTCATACTCGGGCTCGAGCGCGTTGATCTGATCGACGAGCTTCTGGTAGCGCTTAAGATCTTTGTCGGATCCAAAGGACAGCAGCTTTGACATGAATCCCATATGGTTTCCTTTTTTTGCCATCGCCCACTGCATAACGCATTGGACGAGCTAAACACAGATAAGGTTACTTTAGCCAAACGGGACGCAACGTATGGGGGACGATGACGACCGCCACGTAATAACTACGACCGCAACGGCGGCCCTATCATCTAAATACCAACATTTCTACCACGTTTAGCTGGGCAAACGGCAAAACAGATTGTTGGCTTCCATCAATTTGCCCATAAAGGCGGGCTACATTTTAGATACCAAGGAAAAGCACTCGTGACATACCGCCCCGGTCGATTTTGGCGCCCCGCAACCCCAGGTTAGCCAAGATATGCGCTGATTACCTTGCGCTGTTCCAAGCTGGTGCAATAGAACACGCGCAGATCGCCCTCGGCATACAGATCAAGGCGCCTCTCGTAATGAGCCATTTTTCTCGGCCGTCATCAAAGCCTCTTGTACATGGGGCTTGGTAAACGCGGAAAACGAGGCATACTCCCCCGCCAGCGCCGTCATGATATCGTCTGCGCAAGCCTCATCGCAGCAGATGAGATGCCTGAGCATGGCATAGTTAAGCGGAAGCATGACCAGACCGTCCCCTTTTGAGCGCTTCGACAGGATTAACGACGATCTGCGGATCGATCATGCAGGTGGCACGTCCACCCACCTGGCCCTCTAATCATCAACCTCAAACCTGCCAAAAAGGGACAGGTTTATTTTGGCAGGTTTTATCTGGGAAAACGCCGTCTCTCTGTCATTTGGTGCAAACCAACCTGTCCCCTTCGCACCAATCTGGTGCAATGGGGACAGGTTAGTTTGCACCAACAAGAAAAGGGCCGCGCACCCCATTGGATGCACGGCCCTTTTGCCATGAATGCGAGCGATTCCTCGGCGAGCTATTTACTCAGCAGCCTCGGTGGTCTCGGCCTCGGCAGCGGCCTCCTCGACGGGAGCCTCTGCGGGAGCCTCGGCGGCCTGCTTGGCAGCCTCCTCGGCAAACTTAGCAGCACGCTTGGCCTTCTCGGCAGCCTTAGCCTCAGCGGCGGCCTTGCGAGCGGCCTCGGCCTCAGCAGCCTTGGCAGCCTTGGCAGCCTTGGCCTCCTCGGCCTTCTTGAGCTGGGCGGCAGCGGCGCCACCGAACTTGTCGGCGAAGCGCTGGACGCGTCCACCGGTGTCGACGAACTTCTGCTGGCCGGTGTAGAACGGGTGGCACTCGTTGCAAAGCTCAACCTTCATCTCGGACACGGTAGCGTGCGTCTTGAAGGTGTTGCCGCAGGAGCACGTCACCGTGCACTCGACATACTGGGGATGGATACCCTGCTTCATGGTAGGACTCCTTATTGGTCAGGCGCTGGTTACCGATCAGCGCATAAGGCGTCTTGGTTTCCGACCAAGACAACAAACTTGGCTATGGTACCACGGCGCCGCGTGTCCCACAAAAGGTTCACGGTCTTTTCGGAACGACACGAATCTGACCCATCGAAACACATCTCCACCGTTCCTTCAACTGGGAAAATGCCGTCCCCGGGGCCTGAGAAGGGCCCCGGGGACGTTCGACTGACTGCGGGAACGGCCTTTCCGCTCAATGTGTTCGGCTGAGATCGGAAATCAACCAAACTGAACTAGGTTCAGTTGACATGGTTAAAAACGAGGGGCGACGCTTTTGCGTCACCCCTCGTCCCGGCCGGTTGCTTTAGTTGTACACACGGTAGTTACACTTGAACTGGGTTATGTGTCCATAGTTGGAGCGGTACCAACCCGACGTATAGCTGATTGCCTCTGCGCCTAGATAGTCGTAGCCCTTGTTGTAGCGAAGCTGACGGTAGGTCGTGTCGTACTCTGCTACGTAAAACGTGTCTCCAGAGAAGGCTTTGTACCGGTCCTTAACCGTCGAAGCCATGTACGCGGGTTCGACATCGCCTTTCTCCCCGTTGAGCGCATAGACGGGTGCCGCGATTCCGCATAAAGCCGTTGCCACGAGGATGGCGTAGACAGCCATGCGCGACGCATTGGACTTCAGCTGTTCAAATAGTTTCATGTCATTCACCTCGCTCGTATGTATCGAGGTATTCCTGCTTGAGCGTCTGCGAGGACGACTTGATCTTTTCCACGAGCGTGCCGGCCTCGATGAAGTAGAACGAGTTGGTGAGGTCTGCCAGGTCGTCGAGCAGATGGCTTGAAATGAGCACGCTTCGTCCCCGCGCCACCTCGCTGCGCATCGCGTCGCAGGAGGTTTTCCGCTTTCCCGGATCGAGGCCGTTCAGCGGTTCATCGAGGATGAGGTACGGGCAATCGGTCGATATCGCCATGGCAAGCTTTACCTGCTGCTTCATTCCTGTCGAGAGTTTACGGGTCGGCTTGTCGAGATATGGGGAGATTCCGAGGGAGCTGCAGAGCGAGTCGATGTCGGCGGCCGATTTCCACGCCTCCCTAACGAAAGCAAGGTGCTCGTGGGCCGATAGCGTGGGATAGAGATCCGCGCTGCCCGAAGAGCTCAGGTAGACGAGTTCTGCAAATTCGGCTGATCGACGTTGGCAGATTCCGTCTGCCGCCAGGCTTCCCGAGCGGATGCGGGTGGGAAATTGGCCCGACAGCGCTTCAAGAAGGGTGGTTTTCCCCGAGCCGTTGGGAGCAACGAGGCCCGCCGCCGTTCCCGGGCTCAGGAAAAGCGACCCGATTGAAAGTATCGTCGTGCTTCCGTATCCCACGCTCGCGTCCAGAAGCTCGAGCCCATGGTGCTTTTTCGCGGGTCCAGGCTGTTTGGGGGAACGTGTCGCAACGGCGCCGACCGTAAAAAAGACCGCGACGTATGCCAGGGCCACGGCAAGCATCGATGCGCTGCCTGAACCGGAGCCAATGAATTCTGTCGGGAAGCATCCTACGTAACCCGTTGCCTCGATAGGCGAGAATACGGCCAGCGGCAGGAGCCCGAGCACGGCATTATGCCCTAGTGCCGAATCGGACAGTAACGGGAATGCCGGGGCCGCGACAAGCAGCGCGGAGGTAAGGGGGCCCGCGAGGACGCGCCTCGTTGCGGTCGATAGGACGGCGGAGCAAACGGATATCAAGGTTCCGCCCGCAAGCAGCGCGAGAAGCAGGGCTGTGAAGACGTTTCCCGCGGTCGTGGTGGTAAGCGCGCCGTCATGGAAGAAGGCGATCGGGTACCCAATTTGCCCGAAGCCGTTTAGGGCCAAGGCGTAAATGCCCCCGGGTGCGAGGCCGGCGAGGAGCATCGCGGTCCCCGCGGCGATTATCGAAAACACGATCTGGATAAGGCGCCGGAATTTGGGCACGGGCGCCTTTGCCGCCAGGGTCCCGGGCCTTGTGGCGCCGAGCACGAGTATCGACGAGAGAAGGAAGGGGATGAAGGGAAGGAAAGACGGCGCCGTGGCAATGGCGTAAGGCAGGAAGGAAAGGAATGGCAGGTCGTTTGCGGAGGCCGGGATATCCGTGATGCCGGAGCTGCTCAGGGCACGGCAATATGCGAGCGCTGCGTCATTGGTCTCTTGGTCTCCCACGATGGACCCGGATTGGAAGCCTTCGCCCATGAGCGCGTAGTAGCTCTCGGCAGAATCGAGAAAGGCGGCGTCGGTTTGAGCGGCGAGAGCGGCGTTCGCGTATCTTGCAAGCTCCGCGTCATTTTGCTGCTCTGGAGATAGGTCTGTGCCGCTGGCCTGGGGCGCGCGCGTATTGAATGCGTCGACAAAGCTCTGCATGCCCTGTTTCATAAAGAAGGGCCCGTAGATGGGTGAATTGAACGCAATGGGGACGGAAAAGGCTGCAGCGAGAACGAGCGTACAAATCCATACGGCCTTGTCTCTTAGGATTAGTTTGAGAAGAAGTCGACAGTACATTTAGAAGCACCTACGTTCCTCAAAGAATTGTTAGATTAAAAGTAACAGACCGGATGAAGATACGTGCGACGGGGGCGAGGCGAATGGCTGAGCGGTATCGATATGCGGGTTCAACGGTATCACATTGGCCACATAGATTTTTAACTTGCATTTCTACCCGCCCTTTTCGTAGAGTCGCCGATACGTGCTTAGCGCACCCTCGGCGCGTCCGGCAGGCTTTGCGAAATGGGATCCAGGAGACTTCGGCGCAGCATCATCTTGCGGAATGCTTCTAATGAGCCTCCCATCCTTCAAAAACAGAATCTCATCGCACAGCCTATCGACCGAATCCAAGATGTGGGATGACATGATGATGCACGTACCAGAATCGGCCAGCTTCCTGAGAATCTCGGAATGCAAGTCCACCCTGCTGGGGTCGAGCGCGTTCATGGGCTCATCTAATAGAAGGTACCGCGCGCCCGTCGCATACGCAATCGCCAGGGTAAGCTGCTGCTTCATGCCCTGGCTCAGAGTGCGGATCCTCATCTTCGCGAACTCGCCTATCTGCGTTTGTTCCACTATCTCTTCGATATCGCGAGCATGCGGCCACATATCGCAAACCATCTTGAGGTGATCTTCCGCACGCAATCCGGGATACAGCAGCGTCCCCTCACCAGGTGCATAGAAGATCATAGAACGGACCTCTCTCGCACCCGTACCCTGCACCTCATCCAGAACGATGCTCCCGTCCACGCGAGGACCCGGCAAACCTGCCATCGCACGCAGCAACGTCGTCTTTCCATGCCCGTTCGGAGCGACGAGACCGTAGACCGTACCCGGGGCAAACTCAGCGTTCACCGAATCTACGAGCACCTTCTTTCCATAAGAGATCGTCAGCGTTTGAAGGTCAATCATCGAGATCATCCCCTTTCGATCTTTGGAACACTCAGGCGCACCATCAACGGAGATACGGCGCCCAAGACCACCAGCAGAGCGCCCGATGCGCCGACGACCTCTCCAAAAGGCATCGCGTTCGTCCCTCGCCCAAGGAACCCAATCGTCCCCACCTGGGAAGCGGGATCAAACGAGGCGAATGGAGCCAGCAGCGCGACGCCCATGCCCACGCTTTCAACATGAGCGCTCAACGAACCCAACACCAAGAGAACCGCGCAAACCATTCCGGTGACAACGGGGTTGCGGCTAATCGCTGCTGTCAACGCAGCGACGACGGAAATCACGCCGTATGCCATGACCAGCAACGGAATACTGCACAACACCGCCTCCCCCACCATGGACGTTGTCGAAGCTCCCGCCCGAATGAGAGCGACGGGATACTCCGATCCACCCGCACCGTTCTTAATCACGGACACAACGACAGCGGGAACCATCGACACCAAAAGCAGCACCAAGCCAAGCAGGAGAGCCAGCGCAACAGCCGTCAGAAAACGCACATGCGCTGTTGCGGGGATCTGGAGAACCAGAAGGGAACGACACTGCAGGTGGGTGCACGCGAGCGATGTGACAACCACGGGCAACAGCAAAAATAAGGAGGGAAGCGCTGCCTGGAGATACGAAAGGAGGATTAATGGGGGCATCTTCGTACTTAACTCGTAAACCTTGGGGTCCGGCAAGCTCGCGATCGACTCAAGCAGAAGGGCGCGCGCCTCCGCACGAGAAGGAGTATCCGGCTCGATTCCGATCGATTGCAGGAGAGTCGCATCTGCCGCGCCCAGCTCACCTCGAGCGCGCTCGTACGTCGCAAGGCTTCGAAACCCCTCCACAGGCATAGGCGCGTACACGAAACCCGAAAGAGCATCCCGCATGTCTTCCAGGGCCGCTTTGCCCTCGACGTCCATATTCGCAGCGTTCTGCTCTAGATACCGATCTATTGAACGGAGCTCCCCATCCCTATACCGAACAGCGGAAACGTTATCAGCGTCAGGAAACATCTCGACCAGAGCCGGGGCCAGCATCGTCGTCGACATTGCAATCGCGCATACGGCGAGGGTAGGAGAACGCAGGAGCAGTTTCCCCATCGTTCTTACGTATGCAACGGCGGAGGCACAAGCGCTCGAACGAGTTGCCGTTCTCGATGCAGTGAAGGAACCTCTCTCAAGACAAATCGGGGATATCGGGCACGCGCAGCCGCTCTTTCCAGCAACGCAAAGCAGGCTAATTGCCAGCACCTCGATCCCGATTGCGCATACGAGGGCAATCGCGCCACGCTCGAAGCAAAGTCCAGGCAGATTCACTATCTGCGTTGTCGGGTACGGGCTATAGGCGCCGACGGTCAACTCAGTGTTCGCATACGTAAGGGGATTCAACAGGGCGAACTCACGTAAAGCGATGGATCTTCCGTAATACCCGGGAACCATCGTCACCCCCATCAGGGCACATACGAACACGATTCCAAGCGTAGGGTTATTGGCAATCTTCACGGCAAGGTGAACGACAAGCGAGATGAACGCTGCCACCAAGAATTGCAAGATGGCCGTCTGCGCGAACACCAGCCAAGCCGGTTTGATAACCGGAGTCGCATATTGAATGTAGCCTATCGGATAGAACGGCGAGCCCGGGCCATTCTTCACAAGCGCGGCGATTATCCCTGGAAGATTGATGGCGAGGACGGCAAGCATTGCAAAAACACTCGCCCATACGCTCGATGCAACAAGTCTACCCAGCTCGCCCATCGGTGCCTGGATGATGAGCTTTTCACGTTTGTTAAGACGCGCGGCAAGGAACGAGACGGCAACGGCCGTTGCGACCCATAGCAAGTACTCCTTCGATCCGTCATAATAGGTGTACTCTCCATCCGATATCTGCAGAAACGGAAGTAGGGGAGAGAGCGGTGCCAAGATAAGACGTCCCGCGGCAAGAGGGTACAGAAGCGCGGGCATGCTTGATGAAGAGGTATAGACACCGTCCTCCCCCGCATTCACAAGCGCATCCGCATAGGATGCTGACAATTCCTGCTCAACACGGGTTATTCCCGACTCGAGGTATTCGACCCGTCCGTCGATGCCAGCCGCGCTCCTGAAGACGGGCAGAGCACAAAGAACCATCAACGCAACAACGACAACACAGAGCGACCTGGAGGAGAGAAGCGACCTAAAGATCGCCTTCGAGATTTTGAGCATATTCATCGCCAACCTTAACCTCATCCAGTCGGAACAGAAGGGCCGAACAAAATGCTCGGCCCTTCCTCGCATCTAGTAGGTGCTATAGACAAATTGCCATTTATCAGTTGTGCCAAGAACACCACAGGAGCACATTGCAGCGAGGCGGGATTCCCTATGATGCGCGGATCGGCGATAGCCATTTCGGTAGGAGATCGTCTTGTAAGAGATGTTGAACATCGAGATGCTGTGCCCGCTTACGCCGCGAGGACAGCTGTAGCTCCAGTAGGTATCGACGACGTCGTCCGTATACCCGAGGGGCTCAACGAGGGCACACTGGCTGCTCTCCTGGGAAGGAGGCATCGGGGTATCCGCAAAAGCGGGGGCTCCCGGCAGCAACAGACAAAGAGCGAGGCCGAGGAAAACCAAGAGCTTACACGACTTAACAGTACTGAACATAATCCTCTCCAATCTAGAGGGGTTTCGGTTGCAGCACGCTGTGATTACTTGCCGGCAAAGTCAATTTAACATAAACTGTTAAAAAGTAACCTGAGTTTTTTAAATTCTTCGGAGGTTATTATGAGTTCCGACAATCGCACTCCCCGGCTTCATTCCTTCCGCATCGCATGTGCGATAGCCTCTGCGACCCTTTGCGCCACCGCCATCGCACAAGTGGCGTTCTCCTTAAAGCCAGCAATCGAAGTGCTCGACAACCCTGTAATTGCAGACTCCCCCGCGTATCCAGCCCTTGCGATCTCGACATTGGTCCCTGCCGTCATCGGTATCGCTACGACCATCCTCAGCGCCGTTCTCGTGTGGACGATCAAGAGCGGAGACCCCTTCAAGAAAGGGTCTGCGACATGCTTGAAGGTGCTCGGCATTCTCTTCGTTGTTCAAGCTGCCACCAGCCTCTACGCCGGCTCACTCAAAACCTCCGTTTCGATGTTTGGCGGCGAGGGGGCCGTCGGCGCCCAAGAGATCGCTTCATCATTCGATTGGACCTCTCTGGTTCTCGGCATCGTCCTGTTCATGCTTTCCCAGCTCTTCTTGTACGCCCGAGAGCTGTACCTCGACTCCGACGAGATTGCGTAAGGAAACGCCATGCCCGTAATTGTTCGCCTCGACAAGATCATGGCCGAGCGAAAGATTTCCTCGAACGAACTTGCCGAAAGGATTGGAACCACGCCCGTGAACCTGTCCCGTATTAAAAAAGGGCATATTCGCGGCATTCGCTTCAACACACTCGAGCAGCTATGCCTCGCCCTTCGTTGCCAACCCGGAGACCTTCTCGAAGTCATGAGCGAAGAGGATGCCCGAAAGGAGTTCGGACTCGATTGGTCCGCCGAGGATTAGAGGGCGGTCGTACTCGCCCTGCACACGGGGATGCGAATCGGCGAGGTCTGCGGCCTTCGGTGGTGCGATGTGGATTTCGAGACGGGCCTGATCTCGATCAGACACTCGGTGGCGTACGCGAAGGGAATGGGTTCGTTCATCAAGGACACCAAGACCCATGACGCCAGGGGTATCCCCATCGACCCGGTCGGCCTACTCCCCTTCCTGAAGGAGACCCACGAGATCGACTGCGGAAAGCTGCGCTTGCGCGGCCTTACCGGGGCGGTCGAGATCGGGGACTGCTACATCCTGTCGGAGCCGGGCGCGACCTTCGCGACGACAAGCTATATCCGCAGGGCGTTCAAGACGTTCTCGGAGACCAACGGCCTCATGGGCACCAACGACGAGCTGATCACGTTCCACGGCCTTCGCCACACGTTCGCAACGCAGTGGATCCGCCAAGGCGGCGATATCAAGGCGCTCCAATCGATCCTCGGCCACAAGGACGCCATGGCGACGCTCAACGTCTACGCCGACATCGAGCCCATCTCCAAAATCCATAACATGCTGCGCGCCACGCCGTGCCTTTGGCGCGGGCACCTCGGGCCGAGGGTCGATCCGGGTCCCATGTTCCAACAGAGGATCCAGGAGTCCATCGAGACGCTCCAGGCGTTCGGCTACGGCATCACCGAGCCGGACGACCGAAATATCGCCATACGCGACGTGAAGACGAACAGTTGGCTCTAGCTCACCGAGTACGCGGCAGTGCTGGGCCCATCCCAACTGAGGTCATGGTGGTCCGATAGGGGCGCCGCCCGCGGCATGCGCCGCGGAGCGGTATCCCCTACCGAAGGGCGGGGATGCCCTCCGCTTCCAGTTCGGAATCAGCCGTCGGAGGCGTTCGGCTGACTGCGGGAACGGCCTGTCCGCTCAATGTGTTCGGCTGAGATCGGAAATCAACCCAACACGAGCCGGACACGCGCCAGACGGCTCTTCCCCGTGCGGCCTTCCCCCTTACGCTCATGTTGCAGGCATGTAACGCCGCAGCGAGCGCGCCTTTTTTGCGCCAGACAGGTACAATGATGAACACTGTACCGTAGCGGAGCGCCCCGCGCGCGCCGCAACCACGCGAAAGGGTTTCCCATGGCCGAGATCTCGTCCTCCCGTATCGTCATCACCGTCCTTGGCAAGAACCGCCCCGGCATCGTCGCCGGCGTCACCCGTGTTCTGGGCGAGGCCAACGTCGACATCCGCGACATTACGCAGTCCATTATCGAGGACATCTTCACCATGACCATGCTGGCCGATACCGCCGAGTCCAAGCTCGACTTCGCCGAGCTGCAGAAGGCGCTGGCCGAGGCCGGCGAGCTTTCGGGCGTCAACGTGTCCATCCAGCGCGAGGACGTCTTCAACTTTATGTACCGCCTGTAGCGAGCAAGCCGCTGGGGATAGCCTGACGCGCGCATGCCCATGCAAGTCACCCCGATGCGGCCCGGAGAGGAGCGCGCATGGCCTACGACGCCAAGAAAATCTATTACCGCTTCGATGACCACTTGAGCCGCCTGGTTCTGGATTACGAAGCAAGCCGCCAGATTTCGCCTGAGAGCGAAAGCCTCTACCACGGCCTGCCGACCGACCCTTATGACGAGGGCCTGTTTGTTGAGCACAATGTCAAGCGCGGCCTGCGCAATGCCGACGGCTCGGGCGTGGTCGCGGGCCTCACTCGCATCTCGGATGTGCACGGCTACAACAAGGTCGACGGAAAGGTCGTGCCCGATCAGGGCAAGCTCACGCTTCGCGGCTACAGCATCGAGGATCTGGTCAACAATGCCCAGGCCGAGAATCGCTACGGCTACGAGGAAGTCGCCTATCTGCTTATCACGGGTTCGCTGCCCAACAAGGAAGAGCTCGACGGCTTTTGCGAGCGCCTGGGCGCCTTTAGACATCTGAGCGACGAGTACGTCAAAGAGTTCCCTATGACCACGGTGTCGTCGAGCATCATGAACGTGCTCCAGCGCGCCGTGCTGCTGCTCTACGCCTTCGATGCCGAACCAGACGTGATCACGCCCGAGCACGAAATCGACGTCGCCATTTCCATGCTCGCACGTCTCCCGCGCATCGCCGCCTTCGCCCACATGGCCTCGATTGCCAAGCTTCGCGGCTCCGAGGTTCACGTGCCGCACCCCACACCCGGCCTTTCCACCGCCGAGACCATCCTGCAGGTGTTGCGCGGCGGCATGGCATTCAACCGCGACGAAGCCATGCTGCTCGACGTGATGCTCATGCTGCATGCAGAGCACGGCGGCGGCAACAACTCCACATTCGCCTGCCGCGTGCTGTCCTCTTCGGCCACCGACCCGTATTCTGCCTACGCCGCGGCTATCGGCTCACTCAAGGGTCCGCGCCACGGCGGCGCCAACGCCAAAGTCGTGTCCATGCACGAGGACATCCGCGCGCATGTTTCCAACTGGGAAAACGAGGACGAGGTCGCGGCCTACCTGGGCAAGATCCTCGACAAGCAGGCTTTCGACGGCACCGGTCTCATCTACGGTATGGGCCACGCCGTCTACACGCTGAGCGACCCGCGCGCCGAGGTGTGCCGCCGTTACGCGCGCACGCTTGCCGCCAAGAAGGACTTGGGCGAGGAGTTCGCGCTCATCGAGCGCATCGAGCGCCTGGCCCCGCAAGTGATGCGCGATCACGGCATGACCAAGCCCATCTGCGCCAACATCGACCTGTACACGGGCTTTATCTATAAGATGCTCGGCGTGCCCGAGACGCTCTTTACGCCGCTGTTCGCCGTCGCCCGCATGGCCGGTTGGTCGGCGCACCGCATGGAAGAGCTCTTCTGCGCGCACCGCATCATCCGTCCCGCGTATCGCCCGGTTATCGAGCCATTGGAGTACAAGCCACTCGCCGATCGCTAGGGCGTGAACCGTTATAGAACCCGAGCGTGGCCAGGGCATCACCGCCCTCGGCCACGCTTTTTATGCCAGTAGAAAGGGCTGCATCGAATGATTGTGTTTTCCGATATGGATGGAACGCTGCTAACGAGTGATAAGCAGATGAGCGACGCCACCTGGGCGATGCTCGACGAGCTCGCATGTCGCGGCATTGAGTTTGTACCGTGCACGGGACGTCCGCTGTCGGGCATCTTTGAGCCCATCCTCGCCCACCCCGCCGTACACTACGCGGTCTGCGCCAACGGTGCCAGCGTCTGGCAGCTCGACGACGACGTGCCCACCGATGCCTCACGTGCTACGCGCATTTTGAGCCGCCCGCTCGATCGCGGCATCGCCCATCGCATCCATAGCATTGCCGCCGGCCACGATGTGACCTTCGATATCTTCGCGGACGGGCAGTGCTTCCTCCCCCGCTCACTCTACACGCGCCTGGACGAATTCTGCGGCGGCGACCCCCACATCGCGGCTTCGCTCAAGCGCACACGAACACCGATCGACATGGATATCGACAGCAAGATCGACGAGGTCGAGATGCTCGAGCGCATCGCCATGTACTGGCACGACCCGGCCGATCGCGACGCCATCGCGGCGGAGCTCGACACGCTCGGCGGGATTGAGGTCACGCGTTCGTACGCCATGAATATCGAGGTCATGGGCGAGGGCGCCACCAAGGGAACGGCCCTCACGTGGCTATGCGAGCACCTGGGCGAACGTCTCGCCGACGCCTGGGCCTTCGGCGACAACATCAACGACATCCCCATGTTGCAGGCAGCGGGCCACGGCATGGCCATGATCAACGGCGAACCCGAAGACCGCGAGGCCGCCGACGCCATCACCGAATACGACAACGACCACGACGGCGTCGCCCGCACCATCATGGCCGCCCTCGCCTAGCAGCAGCAAGCCGGCAGAAAAGGAACGTCCCTAACTGCTGGATTAAGCAAGGCTCTCCAGAACACGGCGGAGCTCCTGCTGGACGGCGTGGTCGCGGTTACGACCCACCACGCGATCGGCCACCGCCTTAAGCGCGGGGCGCGCGTTTTCCATCGCACAACCCGTGCCGACAAAGCGAATGATCTCGTAGTCGTTCATCGAGTCGCCAAACGCCATGACCTCGTCGCGTCCAATGCCATAATGCTCCGCGAGTTGCGCGATGCCCGAGGCCTTCGACACACCGGGCTGCATGGCATCGATCCACGCGTTGCCTGAAGGCGCAAAGGTAAAGAGCTGACCGAGTTCGCGCTGTAGCACGTACGCACTGTCCATAACGGCACCGTCGTCGCAAAAGATACTTGCTTTGATGATATTTACGCTGGGATCGGGCAGCTCCCAAATGCGCTCGGCATTGGGAAGGTCCTTATCGACCTCGCGCACAAACTTGCTCTCGTCATCGAGCAGGAAGGACTTGGTTCGGTCAAAGAGCGCAAGATGCAGATTGGGAAACGTCGCGACGGCCTGGGCGAGCTTTCGAATCGCCAGGTGCGAATACACCTCGCGGTCTACCAATTTGCCGTCGGCGTAGACCTGGGCACCGTTAGCTGCGACAAAGTCCATCTTGTCGCGAACGGGCGCAAAGAACTCGCACAGGCGATCGTAGCGGCGGCCTGACGATGCAGCAAAATGTACACCATGCTCGCGTAGCGCCAGGATCAATTCGTAGGTCTCAGGCGGCACCTGGCCATTTTCGTCAAGCAGTGTGCCGTCCATATCAGATGCAATCAGTTTAACCATAGAAAAGCTCCCTTCGGGCTTGATGGAATCGGACGTGTATCCGATTCCAACGTACCCAAAGGGAGCTCAAATAAGACCCCGCAGTCATAAACGTTACAAGGACCTAGCAAATAGCTCACACGCGCCAGAGGTCCCGCGGTCGTGGCGTCAGGCGACACGCCAAAGAGTGTCCCCGACGGCTAGTCGTTTAAGAACGCCCCCAATGACTAGTCGGCGTAGGTGAAGGTGGTGACGTCGAACATGCCCTCGGGGCGGATGCGGAGCGTCGGGATCACCGGCAGGGGCAGGAAGATGATGCCCATGATGGGATCGAGCGGCGGCTCAATACCCATGGCGCGCGCCTTGACCATAAAGTCGTCGTGCTGCGCGGCGACATCCTCGGCCGTGCCCTCGCTCATCAGACCACCGAGCGCCAGCGGAATACGCGCCACGACCTCACCGTTGCGCACCAGCACGTGGCCGCCCTGGCCAACAGCCTCGACGGCAGCCATCATATCGGCCGCGTTGTCGCCCACCACGCACACGTTGTGCGAGTCGTGGCCGATCGTCGAGGCGATGGCACCGCCCGTAATGGTAAAGCCACGCACCCAGCCGCGACCAATGTGCTTGCCAACAAGACCCAGGCCCGCAGGGCCATCACCGTCGGCGCCCTCGGCCTGCAGCAACACGCCGCGGCCGTGGCGCTCGATCAGCATAATGCGGCGCAGGCCCTCGGCATTCTCGGGACGAGCCATGCCCGTGATGGCCTTGCCCGGCACCACGTCGATCACGGCCTCGCCCGGCTTAAACGCATAGTCGAACACGTCGAGCGAAAGCTTCGGCAGCTTAACGGAGGCGCGCAGCTCATCGGCAAGGGCCGCAACCTCGGCCATCTCGGGTGCAATCTTGCCCACAAAGGTGCCATCCTGCGCCACCAGGGCACCGGCGGCATAAACACGATGCGGAGCCTTGGCAAACGTCAGGTCATCGAGCACCAGCAGGTCGGCGCGCTTGCCCGGAGCGATCGCGCCACGCAGCTCGTGCGGGTCGCGGCAGCCGTGGTCCAGGCCAAATGCCTCAGCCGTGGAAAGGGACGCCATGGAGATGGCGACCACCGGGTCGATGCCGGCCTCGATAGCCACGCGACAGGCATTGTCGATCATGCCGGTCGCAAGCGCATCGGAAGGGGCGCGGTCGTCGGTCGCAAAGCAGCAGCGGCGGGCGCGCGCGGGATTCTCCAGCAGCATCGGCGACAGGTTGGCCAGGTCATGGCTGCAGGTGCCCTCGCGCAGCATCACGTACATGCCACGAGACAGCTTGTCGAGCGCCTCCTCAGGAATCGTCGACTCGTGGTCGGCGATAATACCCGCTGCAGCATAGGCGTTGAGATCCTTGCCGGCAACGAGCGGAGCATGGCCATCGACCTGCTTTGACGGCGTCTGGTTGGCAGCGTCAATGCGAGCACACGTCTCGGGATCGGCCATAAAGACGCCCGGCAGGTTCATCATCTCGCCCAGACCAAAGACATCGCCCGGATGCTCGCCAAAAAACGCCTGCATATCGGCGGCGGTGATGACGGCACCGGCCTGCTCATCGGGCAGTGCGGGCACGCACGAGGGCATCATGTATTTGATGGAAATGGGCGCGCGACGACCGTCCTCGATCATAAAGCGTAGGCCGTCGAGGCCCGCCACGTTGGCAATCTCGTGGCTGTCGGCAATGGCGGTGGTGGTACCGCGCGTCGCCGCCATGCGCGCATACTCGGCGGGGCGGATGTTCGAGGACTCAATGTGCAGATGTCCGTCGATAAAACCGGGGGCGAGATAGCGACCCTGGCAGTCGATAGCCTCGGCAGCCTCATAGGTACCGGCGGCATCGTCGCGACCGTTGTAGAGCACGCCGACGATTACGCCGTCCTTGACGGCAACGCTGCCACGCGCCACGCGCTGACCGTACACGTCGACAATCTGCGCATTGGTAAACAGCGTGTCGACGGGCACGCGACCCTCGGCGGCCTCGATCACAGACCTCATGACCTCAACGGACATACATACTCCTTTAACCGTAGAAAACAGCTGCGGAGCGGGCGAACCTTCACCGCAGCAAACCAATAGCCATTGTATGCCCAAAAGGAGGCCGCCGATAACACCCCTTCCGCTTAACGGCACGCGTCACTTGGTGCAATGGGGACAGGTTGCTTTGCGCCAATGACAAGGAGCGTCCCAAAGTGCCGGCACAAAAGGAACGCCCCCAAGTGCCAACCACGGCAGCGCCGATATTTTGACAACGACAGCGAAAACCCGCCAGAGCGAGCAAGGTGCCTTGAAACGAGGCGGCGTTGACCTTTTGGTCATGCCGCCGAAGTTGAAAGGCAGATTGCCGCGCTGGCGGGTTTGCAGCGTCGCCCCGTTACGCGGTTTGGTAAAACCGCGTAACTAAATGGGCCGCAGTCGGGAATCCCGGCTGCGGCCTTGTTGCACTTGTAAGGTCAACTCGCTCGTTAGACCAGCTTGAAGCCCTTGCGCTTGCCTACGGAGAGGGTGTCGCCCAGCTTGAGGGCGCTCGGGTCGATGTTGTAGCTCTTGGGAGCAACCGCCTCGCCGTTGATCTTGACGCCGCCGCCGTCAATGTCGCGACGGGCCTGGCCGGCGCTCGCCGAAAGGCCCAGGTCCTTAAGCAGGCCTGCGAGGTAGATCTGGCCCTCGTCGTTGACGGTCAGCTCGACATGCTTCTCGGGGAAGTCGGCAAGCTGGCCCTCCTTGAACACGCGGTCGAACTCGGCCTGAGCCTCGTCACCGGCACCGGCGCCGTGATAGGTGTCGCACAGGTCGCGGCCCAGCGCGCGCTTGAGCTCATAGGGATCGGCGGAACCGTCGGCCAGGGCAGCGTCGATCTTGTCGACCTCGGCCGGGGTGAGCGAGCTAGCCAGGCGGTAGTACTTACCGATCATCTCATCGGGGATGGACATGGTCTTGCCGAACATGTCCTTGGGCGCGTCGGTCAGGCCGATGTAGTTGCCGTAGGACTTGGACATCTTGCGCACGCCATCGGTGCCCTCGAGCAGCGGCATAGTGAGCGCGATCTGGGGCTCCATACCCATCTTCTCCATGAGCTCACGGCCGGCGAGCAGGTTGAAGAGCTGGTCGGTTCCGCCCATCTCCACGTCGGCCTTGATCTGCACGGAGTCGAAGGCCTGCATCACGGGGTACAGGAACTCGTGCAGGGCGATCGGCGTCTGGGACTGGTAACGCTTGGTAAAGTCGTCGCGCTCGAGGATGCGGGCGACGGTGAATTTGGAGCACACCTGCAGCAGGCCGGCCAAATCCATCGAAAGAATCCAGTCGCCGTTGTGCACGATGGTGGTCTTCTCGGGATCCAGGATCTTCATGGCCTGGCTCACGTAGGTCTCGGCGTTAGCCTCGATCTGCTCCTGAGAAAGCTGCGGGCGGGTGGAGTTCTTGCCCGAGGGGTCGCCAATCAGCGCGGTGCCGTTGCCGATGATGAGGGTGACGTTGTGGCCCAGGTCCTGGAACTGACGCATCTTGCGCAGGGGCACGGCATGACCCAGGTGCAGGTCGGGGCTGGTGGGGTCGACGCCGAGCTTGATGTTGAGGGGCTCACCCTTCTCAAGCTTCTTGCGAAGGTCGGCCTCGGGGACGATCTGCGCTGCGCCCGAGGTGATGATACGCATTTGCTCGTCAACAGACAGCATTGGGTATCCTCCTTTTGCTATAGCACCCTCACCGGATACGGCGGTGCTGGAAGTTCATAAACTCACTCATAATAACCAAAACAGCGCGATGCGGCATCTACGACAGGAAAATCCTCGTCCTGCCGCACGCGTCGATGGCAACCGGCAGACGCGTACCATCCCGCTCGACCAGATAGCGCGCCTGCCGACGACGCGGGCAGTCATGGCAATGGACCTGCCCCGTCGCATCCGTCGCGCAGACGCCCTCGGCGGTCAGCAAGCAATGCTCGCACGCCATCAGTTCGGGGCGTTCGGCATCAACGGGGCCCAAGACACCCGGCAGAGCGATCAGTCCGCCGATGCGCTCCGCGTCATTGGCGACCAATTCGGCAGACAGATACACGCGTCCCGCCCCAAGCGCCCGCAACCAGGCGAGCGTGGCGCGATTGGCACAAAACACCGGCGCTGCAACATCAAACGCCACGCCCAGCTCGCGAGCGATTGCCACTTGACCCAAATTGCGACAGACCACGCGCCCGGCACGCCGCATGACAGAACGGGTTCGTTCCACATCGCCCGCTCGGCACACCTCGTCGAGCACCACGGCAACGCCGGACAAGTCACGCACGCCCCGCGGGTCCTGGTCCATCAGCTGCCAAGCGAACACCATGCCCGCAGGGGCAATCGGCTCCTCCAAAACGACATCGCCGACAAACGAGACGCCCTCAAACGGCAGCGCCTCGACGGCATGCTCGGCCAGAACAACCGCATCGGCCTCGACACGCATGCGCTCGAGCACCGACGCCGTCTGCCCCAGCACGCCGGCGCTGCGGATGAGGTATACCTCGCACCCCACGTCCACCTTGCGCTTGCAATGCACGACGACGCGCTCCCCCGCCTCCGCATCAACAGGGCAGGGGACCTGAGGCCAGCGCTTGGGGACATCGGGACGTGCGTCGGTGCCCGGATAAAACCGGATTTCGAGCGTATCGCCCGCGGAAACGGCGGCGTCGAGCTCGACGGTCACCTCCTCGTGGCCCACGGCCACGAGGCCGCCCACGCGAACGCCCTGGTTGATCGCACGCTCAAAGCTCATAAGCTCCGCACCCGAGCGACCCCGCAGGTACGCGTCGGTAAAGCCACGGTTGAACGACCTTCCCAGCTCGCGCTCAAGCGCCGGCACCGTATCGTCGCTCCACGTGCCGTCGCGCAGCATATCGAGCGCCCGTCGCCACACACGCACCACGTTGAACACGTAGTCGGGGTTCTTCATGCGCCCCTCGATCTTGAGCGACGCAACCCCGGCGTCGATGAGTTTGGGTAGATGCGCGATGCCCAGATAGTCGTGAGGGCAGAGCAGACGGTCGCCCTCGACGGTGGCCACGCTCTCCCCCGCCCCATCAACCAAGTCATATGCCAGGCGACACGGCTGCGTGCAGTCGCCACGCATCGCCGAACGCTCGCGCCGCAGGGCCGAAAACTCGCATGCCCCCGAGTAACCGATGCATATGGCGCCGTGGCAGAACACCTCGATGGGCACACCGGTGGCACAAAGCGCCGCAATCTCCTCGACCGTCAGTTCTCGCGCGGTCGTCACCCGCTCGACACCCAACTGATCGGCTGCGAGCCGTACGGCGCCCTCGCTGTGGACACCGGCTTGGGTAGACAGGTGAATCTCGACATCGGGCAGCGCCTCACACAGCGAGCGGGACAGACCGGCATCGGCAACAATCAGGGCATCCGCCCCCAACGACAGCGCACGCGCCCCAAGCGCCACGGCGTCGTCCAGCTCGTCATCGAACACAAACACGTTCAGCGTCACATACACGCGCACGCCATGGGCGTGCGCCACGGCGCATCCGCGCGCAAACTCATCGTCTGTAAAGCCATGGGCGCTCACGCGGGCATTGAAGCCGTCCAGCCCGGCATAGATGGCATCGGCACCGGCGGCGATTGCCGCAAGCATCTGGTCGAACCCACCAGCCGGCGCCAATAGCTCCGGCAACGCCGTCCTGCCCCCCAATGGACTGTTTTCGCATCGTCCACTCGGCGACATAGCCCGATTCGGCATCGGCAATCTCCTTACCAAGGTATGCATTCACTCTGAAATATTACCGTCAACCAGCATACACGAGGCCTCGAGCACCTCGATTGGTTTATTGTGTAATAACTTATGTCCATCCAGCCCCGGCGGCTCATCAACCACTCCGCCCGGCACGACATACCTGGAGGTCAACATATGGGTCCTCGCCAACGACAGGGTCATAGCCGTTCCAAGACGCATGCCTTTCCCGTCATCTTGCTCTCTATTTTGGGCTTTTTGCTTGTTTCGGGCGTGGCATTTGGCATTGGCATGATCGGCAACGTCAACCGCTGGCTTTCCGACCTGCCCGACTACACCGACGCCAACGCCTATCTGGTCAGCGAGCCCACCGACATCGTTGACTGCAACGGCAACACGATTGCGAGCTTCTACACCCAAAACCGCAAGTCCATTGCCATGGACAAGGTGTCCCCCTATGTCTTAAAGGGCACCGTCGATGTCGAGGACGAGCGCTTCTACGAGCACGGCGGCATCGACCTGTGGGGCATCGCGCGCGCATCGGTAGCGACGCTGACCGGCGGCCACGAGGGTGCTTCGACCATCACCCAGCAGCTGGTGCGCAACACCATTCTGCAGGCAGAGCAGTTCGATTCGACCATCGAGCGCAAGGTGCGTGAGGCCTACATTGCCATCAAAATGGAGGAGATGTACTCCAAAGACGACATCCTCATGATGTACCTCAACACCATCTATTACGGCCACGGCGCCTACGGTATCGAGGCGGCAGCCGAAACCTACCTGTCCAAGAGCGCTTCCGACCTCACGCTCAGCGAGGCGGCCCTGCTTATCGGCCTCCCCAATTCGCCTTCGCAGTACGACCCCACGGTCAATCCCGACCTGGCGCTGTCCCGCCGCAACAAGGTTCTCGACAACATGCTGCGCCTGGGCCATATCACAAAAGAGGAGCATGACGCCGCCCAAGCCGAACCCATCACCCTCAACGTCAAGGAGATTTCTGGCAGCGGCGTCGACGTATACTCGCAGCCCTATTTTGTGTCCTATGTCAAGCAGCTGCTCGAGCAGGAGTTCTCGACCGATGTGCTCTTTAAGGGCGGCCTGACCGTCAAGACCACCATTGACCCCACGATGCAGAAGGTCGCCGAGGACGCCGTGCGCTCGCAGCTCGACACGCTCTCGATGGAAGACCTGAGCATGGGCATGGTCGTTATCGACCCCAGCACCGGCTATATCAAGTGCATGGTGGGCGGCTACGACTACAATGCCGACCCCAACCATGTCAACCATGCCACGGCCAAGCGCCCCGTGGGCTCTACATTCAAGGCATTCACCCTTGCGGCGGCAATCCAGTGCGGCATGAACCCCAATATCACCCTTAATTGCAATTCGCCGCTCACCGTAAAGGGCGGCACGGCAAAGGTCCAAAACTACGCCAATACCAGCTATGGCACCATCTCGCTCAAGCAGGCGACGGCCGTGTCGTCCAACACCGCCTACATTCAGGTGGCCGACGCCATTGGCAATGACAAGGTCCTCTCCCTCATCAAGAAGATGGGTATCGACCCCTCCGAGAACAACATTGAAGACGTGCCCGTCATGACGCTCGGCCCGGGATCCATCTCGCCGCTCGAAATGGCCTCGGCATATGCGACGTTTGCCAACGGCGGCTACTATCGCCAGCCCATCGCCATCACCGAGATCAACTCCCGCACCGGATCGGTCATCTACCAGCACACCGATAATCCCACGCATGTGCTCACCGCAGGTGAGGCCGCGGCTGTGACCGACACGCTCTCGGGCGTCATGTACGGCAGCGGTACCGGTGCCGCCGGTGCGCTGAGCGTCAATCAGCCCTTTGCCGGCAAGACGGGCACCACCGACGACAACACTAACTTGTGGTTCTGCGGATACACCCCGCAGCTCGTATGCGCATTGTGGACCGGCTACTCTGCCGGCGAGATCCCCGTCCGCAAAAATGGTGCCGACCTGTTTGGCAATCAGACCAACCTGCCCGTCTTTAAGAAGTTCATGGACACCGTACTCGCCGGCACCGAGCGCAAGGAGTTCCCGACCGGAACCGCCCCCTCCTACAAGAACAACAGTGCTTGGAAGTTCTACGGCGCCAGCAATAAAAAGAAAGACGATGAGGACGAAGACAAGGACAAGGAAGAAGAGGAAGAGACCCCCGGCGGAAGCGGCAACGAGGGCGGTAACACCGGCGGCGGAGAGGGCGGCGACGAAGGCGATGGCGGCGGTACCACCCCTACTCCCGACCCCAAGCC
>ERZ1034939.26-NODE-26-length-120403-cov-17.231213_pt1 | contig 120403 bp, 109 predicted proteins | sample MGYA00520626_ERZ1034939 | MGnify/ENA primary metagenome ERZ1034939 (study PRJEB33766, sample SAMN09781751) | gut metagenome | biome: gut microbiome | host: Homo sapiens | place: Madagascar | study: EMG produced TPA metagenomics assembly of the PRJNA485056 data...
GATAAGTTATGAAGAAAAGAATGAAAAATGTGAAATAATATATTTATTTTTAAAGCATTATTTTCTATGATGATATTAACAAATAGTTGTAGATATTAGGTTGCATATTAAAACGCAGGAGGGAAAGAAATGAAAAAAAGAATAGTCAGTGTATTACTTATAGCAACAATGTCTGTTGGACTTTTTAGTGGATGCGGGAAGTCTGGAGGAAACACAGAGGTTAAGCAGAACGAGAATTCAAACAAAATTACCTTGATGACACAGGATACAACTTATGGAAAAGCTTTTGATGAATATATCCATAAAGCGGAGGAAGCAACGGGACTGGAAATTGAAACAATTGCATGCCCGACAAATACGGATGATCGTCAGGCAAAAATAACAACTATATTATCTTCAGGTGATGATAGTATTGATGTCGTTACAATTAATGATGAGATGATGAGCGGATTTAAAAATACAGGTTATCTAGAACCGCTTCAAGACACCGTTATGACACCGGAGATTATGGAAAATTTTCCACAGAAATATATGCAGGAAATGACAATGGTAGGAGACAATGTTTATTCAGTTCCTTGTTTTATGGATGTTCTTGCTTTTTGGGTTGATGAGGAAAAGATGGCAAATGCAGGTCTTACCGAGATTAAGACAAAAGAGGATTTTGAAAAATATGTAGAAGCTAATTCATCGGACGGTAAATACGGATATGGAGATGCGTGGGAAAAAACATATGTATTTAACTCTATCGGAACATTTGTGAATTTGTTTGGTGGAGACTACTACGATTGGACAAATCCTAAAACTCAGGAAGCTGTAAAATTCATGTATGATATGATGAAGAAAAAAGAGACACCTATTTCTCAGCTGGCAGATCAGTACGATCCAATGATGCAGAAATTTTTTGATGGAGAATATGCTTCTATCTTTATGTATGTAGGAGCAATACAGTCTTTTGTTAATTCAGGAAAGTATGGTCCGGATAAACAGCATATTGCCCCTATGCCGACATTTGAAAATAAGGCAGCTTATATTTCTACATGGGGATATGTTTTGAATAGTGCTTCAAAAAATAAAGCAGCGGCGCAGAAATTCCTCAAGTATGCTGCAAGTGAGCAGGGAGAACTTGATTATACAGAAATGACATCCAGACTTCCGGCAAGAACAGACGTGTTGGAAAGTGATGAATTAGCAGCGATGGATTTGCCTGGTTTAGATGAAGTAAAAGAGTACGTGGACAATACAGAACTTCTTGCACGTCCTATGGCACCGCAGGCGATGGAGTTTATTAGTGAGATGGGATCTTTATTCCAGCAGTATGTATCTGACGAGTTAACATTAGACTCATTTTGTGAAAAAGCACAGAAGGCAGTTGATACATATGTAGTCAAATAATTAATATATTGTTTTACGTGTTTTACGGGAGGTAAGGACAATGAAAAAGAAGACAAAAGGATTGTGGATTGCATGGCTTCTGGTACTTCCGGTAGTGATTGTAAGAGCATTTACTACGCTCTATCCAATTATCATGACCTTTATAAACAGTACTTATGATATGAGTTTATTAAAAGGCAATAACTTTCAATTTATAGGATTAGGAAATTATCTTAGAATATTTGAAGATCAAAAATTATTATCTTCTATCGGATTTACTGTGAAATTTACGGTTGTATCAATGTTTTTCCATCTAGTATTAGGTGTGATTCTTGCATTAATGTTAAATATGAAGATCAAAGGTAAAAAATTCCTGCGTACAATAGTACTTATACCATGGGCAATGCCCATGGTAGTAGCGGGACTTGCTGCAAGATGGGCGTTTAATGATCAATATGGATTAATCAATGATTTGATCAGAAGATTTGTACCGAATTTTCATTATGATTGGCTTGTGCATGCAAATTCAGCTCAAGGAGCAGTTATTGCAGTTGATTTATGGAAGGACTTACCTTTCTTTGCAATTTTGGTGCTTGCCGCATTACAGTTTTTATCAGCAGATATTTATGAGGCAGCAAAAATCGATGGAGCAGGACCGGTACGAGCTTTTTTCTCAATTACACTGCCAAATATAATGAAGACAATACTGAGCCTTTCTATTTTCTTTACAATGTGGCGATTGACAAGTTTTGACTTAGTATATGCTATGACATCAGGAGGTCCAGGGGATTCAACATCTTTGTTAGCATATCGAATTATGCAGGAGGCTTTTACTAATTTGAATCTCGGATATGCGTCTGCAATAGCTGTCTGCCTGTTTATTGTTATGACAATTTTAAGTTTTATACAGCTTAGAGCAATCAAAAAGTTTGATTAAAATATAGAAGGGAGAGGTTGACAATGAAACCAAAAACAAAAAAAGTTTTGGCACCGATATTCAAATGGGGCTTGATTTTAATAGTTGCTTTTATTATTTTACTTCCATTACTTTGGATTTTTACATCATCTATTTCACCTGCTTCTGAGCTGTTTAGTTCACCGATTCACTATCTGCCAAAACATCCTACACTGGATAATTATATTAGAATTTTCACGCAGATGAATTTGGGTGAGAAGATTTTAAATACAGCAATTATTACTGTATGTTCGTTGATCTTATCAACAGTTATCTGCTTAATGGCAGCTTATGCATTTACTCGTTATTCAGGAAAAGGACTTACACTTGTATATGCAGCGATAGTGGCATCTGCTTTAATTCCGGGAATTGTAACAGCAAGACCGTTATATGATCTGATGAAAAGATTTGGATTAGTTGATACATTTCCTGGCTTGATCATCATGTATACAAGTGCATTGATTCCATTTACTATGTTGATTTTAGGTAATTTCTTAAGTGAAATTCCTATTTCATTAGATGAAGCAGCAGAAATAGATGGAGCGAATATGTTTCAGAAACTGTTTTATATCACGTTGCCTTTAATGAAACCGGCTATTGCAACAATATTAATCATTAATTTTATAAATTGCCTTAATGATTTATTCACTCCATTGTTTTTTGCACAAAAAATAGAAGTATTAAGTGTTGCTATTACAACTATTCCAAGGGAGACATCATATAGTATGCCATGGGATTTAATAAGTACAGTTGGATGTATTATCCTGCTGCCAATAGTTATTTTCGTACTTATTTTTGAGAAGCAGATCATGGAAGGTGTTATGGCTGGCGGCGTTAAGCAATAAGTGGAGGTGTGAATAATGTCAGATATTTTCAGATTAAGAAATGGAAGATCGAGAGCTATAAATGCTGAAAATCCAACTGGAGAAAAAGGAAAGGGTGGAATTGCAGCAAGTCATCTTGGCCCTTCAAGAAAAGGTAGTCCGTGCTTGAAAAATATTATGCCGAATGAAACGGTAGTATTAGCTGAAATGGATGGACCGGGTATTATTCAGCATATATGGATTACGGTTAATAATAAAACATCAGATGCGGATTGTTATGTACTCCGTGATTTAGTACTCCGCATGTACTGGGATGATGAGGAAGTTCCATCGGTTGAAAGTCCTTTAGGTGATTTCTTCTGCTGTGGTTTTGCAAGAGAATGTCTTGTTACATCTATGCCAATATCCGTAATTCCAAACAGAGGTTTTAATAGCTATTTTCAAATGCCATTTCGTAAAAAAGCAAGAATTACTTTAGAAAATCAACATGATAATCCAATTCCTGATTTCTTTTATCAGGTAGACTATTGTTTGTATGATGAGTTACCAGAAGATACAGCTTATTTTCATGCACAGTGGAGACGTCAAAGAATAACAGAACTGGCAAAGGATTATGTTATTTTGGATAATGTGAAAGGAAAAGGCCATTATATTGGTACATATCTTGCTCTGACAACACTTGAAAGATACTGGTGGGGAGAAGGCGAAGTTAAATTTTATATTGACGGAGATGAAGAATATCCTACAATATGTGGCACGGGAACAGAGGACTATTTTGGCGGGTCATGGAGTTTTGCTCACCAGGTAAACGGAAAGACGGTAGAACAGACTTATAATTCTCCATTTTTAGGATATCCGTATTATTCAGCACACGATGAACTGGTGCATAATCCATATCATAATGATGATTGTCCGCCAATGAGAGGATTTTATAGATGGCATCTGATGGATCCGATTTGCTTTGAAGAAAATTTAAAAGTTACTATCCAGCAGATCGGTGTATGTTATAAAGGACTATTTGAAAGACAGGATGATGTTGCCAGTGTAGCATATTGGTATCAGAGTGAACCGCATCAGGCTTTTAAACCGTTAATGAATAAAAAAGAGAGATGGCCAAGATAGAATGGTCTAAATCATTACAAATTGAGTGTAATTGTAAATTTAAAAATTTTGTGAAGCCCATGAAATAAGGACTTCACAAAATTTTTAGAAAAGAATTAGCACTCAACTCTTTACAGTGCTAACAATACGTGCTATATTCCTAATAGAACACAGGGAAAACAAATTTGTGGTTCAAAGGAGGGAAAGACCATGAATATCAATAAATTTACACAGAATTCATTACAGGCAGTTCAGAACTGTGAGAAGATTGCTGCGGATAACGGGAATCAGGAACTGGCACAGGAGCATTTGCTGTATGCGCTGCTGACACAGGATGACAGTCTGATTTTAAAATTATTTGAGAAGATGAACATTCAGGGCCAGCTCTTTATTAACAGTATCGAGCAGGCAATCGGCAAGAGACCGAAGGTACAGGGAGGTCAGGCTTATGTCGGTCAGGACTTGAATAATGTGCTGATCCATGCAGAAGATGAAGCAAAGCAGATGGGAGATGAGTATGTCTCTGTTGAGCATCTGTTTCTTGCAATGCTGAAGTATGCAAGCCGTGAGTTGAAGCAGATTTTCCGTGAATATGGCATCAGCAGAGAGGGATTCCTCCATGCGCTGTCAACAGTAAGAGGAAATCAGAGAGTTACTTCTGACAATCCGGAAGCAACTTATGATACATTGAATAAATACGGTCAGGATCTTGTTGAAAAAGCACGAGACCAGAAACTGGATCCGGTCATCGGACGTGATGAAGAGATCCGTAATGTGATCCGTATCCTGTCCCGTAAGACAAAGAATAACCCGGTGCTGATCGGTGAACCTGGTGTAGGTAAGACTGCAGTTGTAGAAGGACTTGCCCAGAGAATCGTCAGCGGAGATGTGCCGGAAGGCCTGAAAGATAAGACCATCTTTTCACTGGATATGGGAGCGCTGGTAGCCGGAGCGAAGTATCGTGGTGAATTCGAGGAACGTCTGAAAGCAGTTCTTGAAGAAGTGAAAAATAGTGACGGAAAGATCATTCTTTTCATCGATGAGCTTCATACAATCGTAGGAGCAGGTAAAACAGACGGTGCGATGGATGCAGGAAATATGTTAAAGCCTATGCTTGCCAGAGGTGAACTGCACTGTATCGGTGCAACAACACTGGATGAGTATCGTCAGTATATTGAGAAGGACGCTGCATTGGAGCGTCGTTTCCAGCCAGTTCTGGTAGATGAGCCAACCGTTGAGGATGCAATCTCTATCCTGAGAGGACTGAAAGAGAGATACGAAGTCTTCCATGGTGTTAAGATTACTGACAGCGCACTTGTTGCAGCAGTTACGCTTTCAAACAGATATATTTCTGACCGTTTCCTGCCGGATAAAGCAATCGACCTTGTGGATGAGGCGTGTGCACTGATCAAGACAGAACTTGATTCTATGCCGACAGAACTTGATGAGCTTCGTCGTCGTGTGATGCAGATGGAGATCGAAGAGTCTGCACTTAAGAAAGAGGAAGACCGCTTAAGTAAAGAGCGTCTGGAACATTTGCAGGAAGAACTGGCAGAACTGAAAGCGCAGTATGCAAGTAAGAAAGTACAGTGGGAGAATGAGAAGAATTCCGTAGAGCATGTGCAGAAGATCCGTGAGCAGATTGAGCAGGTGAACAAGGAGATTCAGAAAGCCCAGAGAGATTATGATCTGAATAAGGCAGCAGAACTTCAGTATGGTCGTCTTCCACAGCTGCAGAAACAGCTGGAAGAGGAAGAGGCAAAGGTAAAGGCAAAAGATCTTTCTCTTGTGCATGAATCTGTTACAGATGATGAGATTGCAAAAATCGTTTCCAGATGGACAGGTATTCCGGTTGCAAAACTGAATGAGAGTGAGAGAAACAAAACGCTTCACCTTGCAGATGAACTGCATAAGCGTGTCATCGGTCAGGATGAGGGTGTAGAGCTTGTAACAGAAGCAATCATCCGTTCTAAAGCAGGTATCAAAGATCCGACAAAACCAATCGGTTCTTTCTTGTTCCTTGGACCTACAGGTGTAGGTAAGACAGAGCTTGCGAAGGCACTTGCACAAAGCCTGTTTGATGACGAGAACAACATGGTTCGTATCGATATGAGTGAGTATATGGAGAAATATTCCGTGTCTAGACTGATCGGAGCTCCTCCGGGATATGTCGGATATGATGAAGGCGGACAGCTGACAGAAGCTGTCAGAAGAAAACCTTATTCCGTTGTACTTTTTGATGAGATCGAGAAAGCGCATCCGGATGTCTTCAACGTACTGTTGCAGGTACTTGATGATGGACGAATCACGGATTCACAGGGACGTACCGTTGACTTCAAGAATACAATCTTGATCATGACTTCCAACATTGGAGCAAACTATCTGCTGGAAGGAATTAAGGACGATGGTTCAATCGATGAACAGAGTCAGGAGATGGTAATGGGTGATCTGAGAGCACATTTCAGACCGGAATTTTTGAACCGTCTGGATGAGATCATCATGTTCAAACCATTGACAAAGACAAATGTACGTTCCATCATTGACCTTCTGGTTGCTGATGTGAACCGCCGTCTAGAAGAACGTGAACTGAGTGTTGAGCTGACAGATGCAGCGAAAGACTTCGTTGTGGAAGGTGGATATGAGCCGATGTACGGTGCAAGACCACTGAAACGTTACTTGCAGAAGAATGTAGAGACATTAGCTGCAAAACTGATCCTTGCAGGAGATGTGGGACGTGGAGACACAATCTTGATCGATGTGAAGGACGGTAAACTGACAGCAGGTGTGAAGAAATAAAATATGATACCAGGGTCAAAAGGTCTGAAACCACCGGTGCTTGCACAAAGGTGGTGTAATGGCCTTGGGACCCGCCCCAATATGAGCATAAAAGTGGAGCGTAAGCTTCACGATATGCGAATAGTGGGTAGGATTGCGAGAGCATGAAAGGCGAAGCAATCCGTGTATTATAGGGGGCAAAATACTTTTTGCCCCCAACATCAAAATATCAGTATAGTAACGATATAATATATGGGGCTGTGAAAAATGAAAATTTTCTGGAGATTTTTAGAAAATTGAGTTTTTCACAGCTCTTTTTTCGTTCACCGAAGTAATTGATACAAGAGCAGACTCTATGTTAAAATAAGAAACTGACAGAATGCATATGCATACAACAAGAATTAATACTAAGAAAGAACTCAGGCAGAATTCCGGAAAGGAGGCTTCCATGGCGCGCATTATTTTCCACATCGACGTCAATTCAGCATTTTTAAGCTGGACGGCGGTTGAACAATTGAAAAATGGATCAAAAGTGGATCTGCGGGAGATTCCGGCGATCATTGGCGGAGATCAGAGCTCGCGTCATGGAATCGTTCTAGCAAAATCATCACTTGCCAAATCCTATGGAATTCAGACGGGTGAACCTGTTGTAAATGCTTTCCGCAAGTGTCCGAACCTCGTGACAGCACCGCCGAACCACAAGATGTATCGGGAAAAGAGCCGGATGCTGATGGATTTTCTCCGTACTTATACGAAGAAGATTGAGCAGGTCAGTGTCGATGAATGTTATATGGATTTCACAGAACTTGCAAGCCGCTATCCGACACCGGCAGATGGGGCAATGGAGATGAAAGAAGAGGTGAAGAAGCGTTTTGGATTTACAGTGAATATTGGGATTTCCAATAATAAGCTGTTGGCGAAGATGGCTTCGGATTTTCAGAAACCGGATCGGATACATACATTATTTCCGGAAGAGGTTCCGCAGAAAATGTGGCCGCTTCCGATCGGAGAACTCTTTATGGCAGGGCGTTCAAGCGTGGAGGTATTCAAGAAACTTGAAATCAATACAATTGGAGATCTTGCTCATGCGGATGTAAATGTAATTACGCTGCATTTAAAAAGTCATGGACGGATGCTCTGGAATTTTGCAAATGGAATTGGAGACGATAAGGTACAGTATGAACCGGAAGAGGCAAAGGGAGTAGGAAATTCAACGACTCTGTCAGAGGATGCAACGACTTATGAAGAAGCGAGAGAGGTATTTCATGAGCTTGCAAAGAGCGTGGGGAACAGGTTGAAAAAGGCAGGCAAGAAAGCCGGGATGGTGAGCATGGAGGTTCGCTATTATGATTTCAGAAATATGTCGCATCAGGTGCAGCTTCAAAAGCCGACGAATGATCCGCTTATCTTATGGGAGACAGCATGTGATTTGTTCCGTGAAAGCTGGAGTGGAGAACCTGTCCGTCTGCTCGGAATGCGAACGTCAAAGTTAGTAGAAGAGAACGCACCGGAGCAGCTGACAATTTTTGATATTGAGTTTCCGAAAGAGCCGGATGAAAAGCATAAGAAATTAAATGCTGCATTGGAACAGCTGAGCAATCGTTATGGAAAGGGTGCGGTTGTGAAAGGCACATTTTATAAACCGGACGGAAACAAGAAAAAAGATGAAAATCAGAAGAGATAGAGAGAAGAAAACACATTGAAAGAAAGAAATTATAATTTGGAATTGATTCGAATGATTTCCTTTATATTTGTTATTGTGATTCATGTATCGAATTATTATTGCAGAGCTTACGGGGATATTACGATTGGGGAGTACAGTTTTTCACTGCTATTAAATCTGCTGGCAAGGATAAGTGTACCGTGTTTTTTCATGATCACAGGAGCACTTCTGCTTGGAAGAGAGGAATCATTACACAAACATGCGAAGCGAGTTTTACGTTTTCTGATTGTCCTGCTTGTGTGGAGCGTAATATACATGATCTGGAATGCAGTTTATATGAAAGATCCTTATCAAATCAAAGACTTATTATATAAGCCAGTAGAACAGCATCTGTGGTATCTGTATGCGATGATTCCGATTTATCTGGTACTTCCTTTTTTCCAGGTTATGTGTAAAGGGATGAACCTTCGGATGGAACGCGCATTTCTTGCTGTGATTACGGCGGCTGTTTTGTTCAATTATATTTCCACATTTTTGGATGAAAAGATGTATTATTCCGTCCCAATGGTGGGGGACAGAATCTATTCATATTATGTATTTATCGGATATTATATATATAAATACCGTAAGCATGTGATGAAGGGGAAAATGATTCCGGCAGGTATTTTTGTAGTATGCATGGCATTAAATTATGGGCTGACCTATGCGGCAACCTTGCAGGATGGAGAACATTATGAACGTCTGCTGGAATATGGGAATCCACTGCTTGCACTGGCAGCAGCGATGGCATTTCTTATGTTAGTACGATTGAAAAAGAGCGAATTCAATCCGTCCGAACAGGCGAAGAAGTGGATTGACAGATTTTGTGGATGTTCCTTTGGAATTTATTTGATCCATATCATGTTTCTTGATGTTTATAAGAGAAATATTAAGCCAGAGACAGTTTCAGCCTGGATCATGATTCCGGTAGTGAGTGTGGGACTTGTGTTATTGTCATTTGGATGTGTCTGGCTGATTCGAAAGACGAAAACAGGACGAAAGATTATGTAGGTTTTTTTGCATATGTGGTGAGATTATGTTATTCTATAAAGGTTAAGACAATCGTTATTTGCCTGAAAGTCAATGATGCAATACACCAGTTCAGAACAGGAGGGTTAGATCATGAAATTAGATAAATTATTAGAACGCCTGGACTACACAGTAGTACAGGGAAGTGATTCTACGGAAGTAACAACACTGATCAATGATTCAAGAAAAGTGGAAGAAGGATCTGTTTTCGTATGTATCAGCGGAGCAGTATCTGATGGACATAAATATGCAGCGGATGTTGCGGCGAAAGGCGCGGCAGCTGTTGTTGTAGAGAAAGATGTCGAAGTGCCGGAAAATGTGACTGTAATTAAGGTAGAGGATACTCGTTATGCACTGGCTCTGATGTCAGCAGCTTACTTTGGATATCCGGCAGATAAGATGAAAGTCATCGGTATTACAGGAACAAAGGGAAAGACAACAACAACTTACATGATCAAGTCTATTCTTGAAGAGACAGGACATAAGGTTGGACTGATCGGAACAATCGAGGCAATTATCGGAGACAAGAAGATCCCGTCATGCAATACAACTCCGGAGTCTTATACGATCCATAAATATTTTGCAGAGATGGTAGAAGCAGGTTGTGACTGTGTTGTTATGGAAGTTTCTTCTCAGGGACTGATGCTTCACAGAACAGCAGGAATCCCATTTGAGATCGGCATTTTCACAAATCTTGGAAGAGACCATATCGGACCGAACGAGCATAAGGATTTTGATGATTACAAGAGATGTAAAGGTCTTCTGTTCAAGCAGTGTAAGCTCGGAATCGCCAATGTGGATGACAAGTATTTTAAAGATGTATTTGAAGGATCTACATGTAAGATCGAGACATTTGGATTTTCACCGGAGGCAGATCTTCGCGCAGAGAATGTAGAACTGGTATCCAGACCAGGATATCTTGGTGTTGCATATCATGTTGCAGGCGTGATGGACTTTGATGTGGAAATCGATGTTCCAGGCAAGTTCAGTGTTTACAATTCACTGACTGCAATCTCAGTCTGCCGCCATTTCCAGGTACCGGTTGAGATGATCAAGGATGCACTTAAGAAGGCAAAGGTAAAAGGACGTATCGAGATGATCAAGGTGTCTGATGATTTTACACTGATGATCGATTATGCGCACAATGCGATGAGTCTTGAAAGTCTTCTGACAACATTGAAGGAATATAACCCAAAACGTCTGGTATGTCTGTTCGGATGCGGCGGAAACCGTTCCAAAGACAGAAGATTCGAGATGGGTGAGGTATCTGGAAGACTGGCAGACCTGACAATCATTACATCAGATAATCCGAGATTTGAAGAACCGCAGGATATTATTAACGATATTAAGACCGGAATCGCAAAGACGGATGGAAAATATGTGGAGATCTGTGATCGTAAAGAGGCAATCAAATATGCGATCGAGCACGGCGAACCGGGGGATGTTATTGTACTGGCAGGAAAAGGACATGAGGACTATCAGGAGATCTGCGGCGTGAAGCATCCGATGGATGAGCGTGTGCTGATCAAAGAAGTTCTGGAAGAATTAAAAGAGAAATAAGATTGTGTTTGCAGATGTTATTGTAGATATACAACATGAAAAACTGGATAAGATCTTTCAGTACCGAATGCCGGAACGACTGAAAGACGAGCTGCATCCGGGGATGGAAGTAATTATCCCTTTTGGAAAAGGAAACCGGCAGATCAAAGGTTATGTGACTTCATTATCAGAGACTTGCAATTATGATCTGTCAAAGGTGAAGGAGATCACAGACATTTCCAGAAACAGCGTGGCAATCGAAGCGAGACTGATCGCGCTGGCGGCATGGATGAAAGAGCAGTATGGCGGAACAATGATCCAGGCACTTAAGACAGTGCTGCCAATCAAGCAGAAAGAGAATGCGAAGGTGAAGAAACATCTCCGTTTGCTGCTTACTGAGGAAGAGAGTCGGGAGAAGCTGGCTTTTTATCAGAAAAAGAATCAGAAAGCAAGAGCGAGACTTCTGGAAGCTTTGATGGAAGTACCGGTTCAGGATTATGAGCTGGTGACGAAAAAATTAAATGTGACGTTGCCTGTGATCCGGGCATTGGAAGAGCAGGGCGTGCTGAAGATAGAGTCAGAGCAAGTATACCGTAATCCGGTGAAACAGGCAAAGAAATCACAGCAGGAAATCATCTATACAGAAGAACAGCAGCATGTGATCCAGGGATTCCGGCAAGACTATCTGTGTGGAACAAGGAGAACTTATCTGCTTCACGGAGTGACCGGAAGTGGGAAGACAGAAGTCTATATGGAGATGATTCGCACTGTGGTCGGGCAGGGAAGGCAGGCAATCGTTCTGATTCCGGAGATCGCACTGACCTATCAGACAGTGATGCGGTTTTACCGCTGTTTCGGCGACAGAGTTTCTATCATGAACTCAAGACTGTCTGCCGGAGAACGTTACGATCAGATGATGCGTGCAAAGAGGGGCGAGGTCGATGTGATGATCGGACCACGTTCTGCACTTTTTACTCCATTTCCGGATTTGGGGCTGATCGTTATAGATGAAGAACATGAACCAACCTACAAGAGTGAGCAGGTGCCACGCTATCATGCAAGAGAAGTGGCAGTCCACAGGGCAGAAGTAGAAGATGCCAGTGTAGTGCTTGGAAGCGCAACTCCGTCCATGGAGGCCATGTACAGGGCAAGACTTGGTGAATATCAGCTTTACGAGATGAAGAACCGTTCCCATATGCAGCAGATGGCAACTGTGTATACAGTAGACATGCGTGAAGAACTGAAGAATGGAAACCGATCCATCTTGAGTGAGAAGTTGCAGGAACTGATCGAAGACAGACTGAATGCGAAAGAGCAGATCATGCTGTTTTTGAATCGCAGGGGATATTCTGGTTTTGTTTCCTGCAGAGAATGTGGCCATGTAGTGAAATGCCCGCACTGTAATGTATCCTTGTCGGTACACAAAGGTGGAAAAATGGTCTGCCATTACTGTGGATATGAGCAGCCGAAGGTGACGAAGTGTCCGGAATGTGGATCCAGGTATATCGGAGAATTCCGCGCAGGAACTCAACAGATCGAGGATATGGTGAAGGCAAGATTCCCACAGGCAAGAGTACTACGCATGGACATGGATACAACGAAGAAAAAGGATTCCCATGAACAGATTTTATCTGCATTTGCGAATGAAGAGGCAGATATTCTTGTGGGAACACAGATGATTGTAAAAGGGCATGATTTTCCAAAGGTCACGTTAGTCGGTGCATTGGCAGCGGATATGTCACTTTATACAGATGATTATCGTTCCGGTGAGCGAACATTCCAGCTTTTGACACAGGCAGCAGGCCGTGCCGGAAGAGGTGACAGACCGGGTGAGGTTGTGATCCAGACTTACGATCCGGAGCATTATGCAATCGAGGCTTCAGCATCGCAGGATTATGAAGCATTCTATGAGAAAGAAATTCGCTACCGCAGTCTGATGGGATATCCACCGGTGGAGAACCTGATGGCAGTACTTGCGGCATGTGAAGATGAGGCACTTTTAGAGAAAGCGTGCAAGTATCTGAAGGAATACATTTTGCGGATCAAAGGGCAGGCACAGCTCAATGTGATTGGTCCGGCAAGTCCGGGAGTGGATAAGATCAAAGATATTTACCGGAGAGTGATTTACGTAAAAGCTCCGGAATACCGAACCTTAGTTGTATTAAAAGACAGGATGGAACAATATATAGAAATTAACTCAGGGTTTCAGAAAATGAGAATCCAATTCGATTTTAACCCGATGAATTTATAGAAAAGAGAGGAAAGAATAATGGCAATCAGAGAAGTAAGAGAGATGGGCGATGACGTTCTTGAAAAACAGTGTAAACCAGTGACGAAGATGACACTTCGTACAAAGATTTTAATTGAAGACATGCTTGATACGATGTATGAGAAGATGGGTGTGGGTCTTGCCGCACCGCAGGTTGGTATTCTCAAACAGATTGTAGTGATTGATGTCGGAGAGGGTCCGATCGTTTTGATCAATCCTGAGATCATTGAGACATCCGGTGAGCAGACAGGCGAAGAAGGTTGCTTAAGTGTGCCGGGAAAATGGGGGATCGTGACTCGTCCGAATCACGTAAAGGTACGTGCACTGGATGAAAATATGGAGGAATTCGAGATAGAAGGAGAAGAACTTCTTGCAAGAGCATTCTGTCATGAGATCGATCACCTGGGAGGACACCTCTATGTAGAGAAAGTAGAAGGAGAACTGCATGATTCACCGGCCTACAACGAGGAAGATATGGAATACGAAGTGGGGGAATAATTGATGAGAATAATTTTCATGGGAACACCGGACTTCTCCGTGGGAACACTGGAGGCGCTGGTGGAAGCAGGACATGAGGTATGTCTTGTAGTGAGCCAGCCAGATAAACCAAAGGGACGCGGTAAAGAGATGCAGCCAACTCCGGTGAAAGAAGCTGCGATGAAACATGGAATTCCGGTTTATCAGCCTAAGAAAATCCGTGATCCGGAATGTGCAGAGGAACTGAGAAAATATAATGCAGATGTGATGGTTGTCATTGCATTTGGTCAGATCATTCCGAAAGAAATCCTGGAGATGACACCATATGGATGCATTAATGTACATGCTTCACTTCTTCCAAAATACCGTGGAGCAGCGCCGATCCAGTGGTCTATCATCAATGGCGAGGAAGTAACAGGTGTTACAACAATGCAGATGAACGAAGGACTGGATACAGGAGACATGATCCAGAAAGTCGAAGTGCCGATCACAGAAGAGGAGACAGGAGAAAGCCTTCATGATAAGCTTGCTGAAGCGGGAGCGAAACTTTGTGTAGAAACTCTGAAAGCCATTGAAGATCATACAGCAACTTTTGAGAAGCAGGGTGAGAGCCCAACAGAATATGCTAGAATGCTCGATAAAAAGCTTGGAAATATTGACTGGAATACATCCGCAGTACAGATCGAACGTCTGGTGCGTGGCCTGAATTCCTGGCCAAGTGCTTATACACATTGGGGCAAAAAGGTAGTGAAGATCTGGAGAGCAAAAGCTGAGGCTGACGGAACAGCAAAAGCAGAGCCTGGAACAGTTTTGAGCGTAGAGAAAGATTCCTTTACTGTTCAAACAGGGGATGGAGTCTTACGAGTTCTAGAACTTCAGATACCGGGGAAAAAGAGAATGGATACAGGAGCTTTCTTAAGGGGATACACAATTGAAAGCGGAGTTAAATTTACACAGGAATAAGAGTACTCTTGGAGGGGGACTACAGATAACAGGAGGTAATTAAAGTATGTATTATGGATTTTATTATGACTGGACTTATATACTGGTACTGATCGGTGTGGTTCTCAGCCTGTTTGCATCGTCCCAGGTGAAAGGAACATTTGCAAAATATTCGAAGATCCGCAGTTATTCGGGGATGACAGGACGAGAAGCGGCAGAACAGATTCTCAGGAGAAATGGAATCTATGATGTGCAGGTGACTCATATAGCGGGAAATCTGACCGATCATTATGATCCGAGAAACAAGACACTGGCGCTTTCTGATCCGGTTTATAATTCAACTTCTGTAGCAGCAATCGGAGTTGCGGCACATGAGTGTGGCCATGCAGTACAGCATTTTGAAGGGTATGCACCTTTATCAATCCGTGGGGCACTTGTGCCGGTCGTAAATTTCGGCTCCATGATTTCCTGGCCGTTGATCATTATCGGCCTGTTTATGAATGGCCAGATGTCCAGCTTCCTTATTGATATTGGAATTCTCCTCTTTATGGTAGCTGTGGCATTTCATCTTATAACACTTCCGGTGGAAATCAATGCTTCCAGAAGAGCAGTGAAGGTGCTTGGAAATTCAGGAATGCTCCGTGAAGACGAAGTTGGTGGAGTGAAGAAGGTACTTCGGGCAGCCGCAATGACATATGTGGCAAGTGCGGCCGCAATGATTTTACAGCTTTTACGTTTGTTGATCCTGACAAACGGACGAAGAAGGAATGACTGATAAAAAGAAAAAAATGCGGAGAATAGGAGATTATTTATGGGAAAACAGATCAATGAACGCGAGGTCGTTCTTGAGATTTTGATGGAAATAACAGAGAATGGAGCATATAGTCATAAGATTCTTGGAGATGTTCTGTCAAAATATCAATATCTTGAGAAACGTGAGCGTGCATTTATCACCAGAGTTGTGGAAGGTACTCTGGAACATATGATAGAAATTGATTATATCTTGAATCAGATTTCTAAGACAAAGGTTAAGAAGATGAAACCGGTCATCCGTAATATTCTTCGTAGCAGTGTCTATCAGCTGAAATATATGGACAGCGTACCGGATCATGCGGTGTGCAGTGAGGCAGTAAAGCTTGCGGTTCGAAAAGGATTTTCAGGTCTGCAGGGATATGTGAATGGAGTTCTGAGAAATATTGTCCGTAAGATGGACGAGATCGAGTATCCAAAAGAAGATGTCCAGAGATTGTCTGTGAAATATTCTGTCCCGGAATGGATTCTTTCTTTATGGAAGAAAGAATATGGGGAAGAGATCACAGAGAAGATGGCAGCAGATTTTCAGAAAGAGAAGCCAATTACGATCCGCTGTTGTATGAACCGGGTTACACCGGAAGTATTGAAAGAAAAACTGGAAGCAGAGGGAGCGAAGGTAGAAGCACATCCGTATCTTCCTTATGCGTTTTATCTTTCAGATTATGATTATCTGGAAGGTCTGGAAAGTTTTCAGGAAGGACTCTTTGCAGTGCAGGATATCAGTTCTATGTTTGTCGGAGAGCTGGCAGCTCCAAAAGCCGGCGATCATGTAATTGATGTCTGTGCGGCACCGGGAGGAAAATCACTTCATGTGGCAGAGAAACTTCAGCTGGCAGATGAAGCGGCAGCGAGAGAGAACGGAACAGAAGAAAAGGCAGGACGGGTTGAAGCAAGAGATCTGACCGAATATAAGACAGATTTGATCTGGCAGAATATCGACCGTTCCGGACTTGGAAATATTTGTGCAGTATGTAAGGATGCGTCAGTGTTTGATAAATATGACGAGGAAGCAGCAGATCTTGTGATCGCAGATCTGCCGTGTTCCGGGCTGGGAGTGCTTGGCAAAAAGCCGGATCTGAAATATCGCGTACAACCGGAAGATCTTGAAGAACTTGCAGATCTACAGAGAAAGATCCTGACTTGTGCACAGGCAATTGTTAAGGAAGGCGGAACATTGCTGTACAGCACATGTACCGTGAATCCGGGAGAGAACATAGAGAATGTGCACTGGTTTTTAAAAGAATATCCACAATTTGAGCTGGATGATATTACAGAAAATATTTGCAAAGAGTTAAAAAGTGATGTGATCGAGAAGGGATGTATCCAATTCTTCCCGGGAGTTCACGATTGTGACGGATTCTTTATTGCAAGATTTAAGAAAAAAGCATGATTTTCAGGAAATGTGAAAAAATAGAAAAAGCAGATAAACAATGTGAATAACTCACAGAAAAAACGAAATACAGGAGGAAAACTTTAAGATGAAGAAGGATATCCGTGCTTATGGATATGAAGAATTACAGAAAGAGATGGCAACGATCGGAGAAAAAGCATTTCGTGCAAAACAGATTTATGAATGGCTGCATGTGAAGCTGGTAGATCATTTTGATGAGATGACGAATCTTTCAAAGGCTTTGAGGGAAAAACTGGAAGAGAATTATGAGATTCTCCCGGTTGTTATGCTGGAGAGACAGATTTCCCAGATTGACGGTACGAACAAGTTCTTGTTCCGTCTTTATGATGGAAATGTAGTCGAAAGTGTTCTTATGAAATATAAGCATGGAAATTCTGTCTGTATTTCCTCTCAGGTCGGTTGCAGGATGGGATGTGCATTCTGTGCATCAACGATCGGAGGTCTGGTGAGAAATCTTTCTCCGTCTGAGATGCTTGGACAGATCTATCAGATTCAGAAGATAAGTGGTGAGAGGGTTTCAAATGTAGTGATCATGGGAACCGGTGAACCGATGGATAATTACGATAACTTCCTGAAGTTTATTCATTTACTTACAGATGAGCATGGATTGAACATCAGTCAGAGAAATGTCACCGTATCAACCTGTGGAATAGTTCCAAAGATGAAAGAACTGGCAAAAGAGCATTTACAGATCACACTTGCACTTTCACTTCACGGTTCCAATCAGGAAAAGCGAAGAAAATTGATGCCGGTTGCAAATAAATATGATATCACAGAAGTACTCGCGGCCTGTGACGAATATTTCAAAGAAACCGGCCGGAGAGTGAGTTTTGAGTACAGCCTTGTGCATGGTGTGAATGATACGGATGAGGATGCACAGGAACTGATTCATTTATTAAAGCACAAGAACTGTCATATCAATCTGATACCGGTCAACCCGGTAAAAGAGCGCGATTTTGTTCGTCCAAGCCGGAAAAGTGCTTTGAATTTCAAAAATAAACTTGAAAAAAGCGGAATAAATGTTACTATAAGAAGGGAAATGGGCTCTGATATTGACGGAGCCTGCGGTCAGCTCAGGCGCCGCTACGTAGAAACTGAAGGAGAATAGAAGGTATGAAGACATTTTCAATTACAGATGTTGGAATGGTGCGACAGGTAAATCAGGACTACGTCTTTACGACGGGAAAACCACTGGGTATTCTCCAGAACCTGTTCGTGGTAGCGGATGGTATGGGTGGCCATCAGGCAGGAGATTATGCTTCTAAGTGTACTGTGGAAGTGATGATCAAAGAGATTGCGAAGAGCGAGGGCGAGGATATCGAACGTGTTCTTGTGAAAGCAATCAAGGCTGCCAATCGTGAGATTATCAAAGAAGCATCCGGTGATGAACATCTGAAGGGGATGGGAACAACGGTTGTTGCCGCTACTGTGAAAGAACAGATGCTGTATTTTGCCAATGTAGGAGACAGCCGTCTGTATCTGATCAATCAGGGGATCCAACAGCTAAGTAAGGATCATTCTCTTGTAGAAGAGATGGTACGTCTTGGTGGAATTAAGCCGGAAGAAGCGAAGCATCATCCGGATAAGAATATTATCACAAGAGCGATCGGTGCAAAAGCTGATGTGGATGTGGACTTTTATGAACACCGTCTGAAACGGGGAGACATCATTCTGATGTGTACAGACGGATTAAGTAATATGGTGGAAGATGAAGAACTTTTCCATATTGTGCAGGGAAGCCGGGATATCGTCGAGGCAGGTGAGATGCTGGTGGAAGCAGCAAAAGAGAATGGAGGAACAGATAACATCGGAGTGGTATTGTTTGAGCCATTTGCAGATGAGGTGAGTGTATGATTAAAGAAGGAGTATTTTTAGGGAAACGATACGAGATACTTGGCCGTATCGGTTCTGGCGGAATGGCAGATGTCTATAAAGGCAAGGATCATAAGCTGAATCGTTTTGTTGCGATCAAGGTGTTGAAGAGCACGTATCGTTCGGATGAGACGTTTATTAAGAAGTTTTTAAGCGAAGCTCAGGCAGCAGCAGGATTGATGCATCCAAACGTAGTTAATGTCTATGATGTAGGGCAGGATCGCGGTCTTTATTATATGGTCATGGAGCTTGTAGAAGGAATTACGCTGAAGGATTACATTGAGAAGAAAGGAAAGCTTTCAGCAAAAGAGACAATCAGTATTTCCATCCAGATGGTGACAGGTATTCAGGCAGCGCATAACTGCCATATCATTCACCGGGATATTAAGCCGCAGAATATCATTATTTCCAAAGATGGAAAGGTTAAGGTTACTGATTTCGGAATCGCGCGGGCTACGACATCAACGGCAACACAGGCAGTAACAACGACAGTGATGGGATCTGTACATTACACATCTCCGGAACAGGCCAGAGGCGGTATTGTAGATGAGAAGAGTGATATCTATTCAGCAGGTATCACGATGTATGAGATGATCACCGGGCATGTTCCGTTTGATGGAGATTCGACAGTGACGGTTGCTTTGAAACATTTGAATGAAGTGATCAAGTCTCCAGCAGAAGAAGTTCCGGATATTCCGTACAGCCTGGAGTGCATTATTATGAAATGTACGCAGAAACTGCCGAATAAGCGTTATATGAGCTGCGAGGAGCTGCTTCAGGATCTGAAGCATTCACTGGTAGATCCGGAAGGGGATTTTGTTGTTCTTGATGGTGTGACAAAACGTATGCCGGCAACATCCCAGGATACAGGTCGGACTACGGTTGTTATGTCACCGGATGAACTGAATCGTATGAAGAATCGTCAGAATTATAATGATGATTATGACGACGATTATGACGATGATTATGAGGACGACTACGATGACCGCCGTAGAAGCCGTTATGATGATGACAATGACTACGACGACCGCCGCAGAAGCCGTTATGATGATGACGATGACTACGATGATCGCCGCAGAAGCCGCTATGATGATGACGATGACTACGACGACCGTCGCAAAGACCGTTATGATGACCGGAATCGCCGTAAGAAGAATGAAGTAAATAAAGACACGAAGAAGATCATGAAGATTCTTATGGTTGTTGCCGGTGTTGTGATCGCACTTTTGATCATGTTCCTTGTAGGAAATGCAGTGGGCGTATTTAAAGGTGGAAAAGGAACGACTACACAGCAAACAGATTCAGAGATGGTAAAAGTACCGGATGTGACAGGCAAGACATATGAGGAAGCACAGAAAGAACTGAACAAATATGATCTCGGAATCCATAAGTCAACTGCGCCTTCCGATACTGTTGCAAAAGGAAAGATTATCAGCCAGGATCCTGCTGATGGAAAGAAAGTAAAGAAGCATACAACAGTCAATGTTGTGATCAGCAGTGGTGAAGAAGCTAAGATGACAACGATTCCAAGTGTTGTTGGTTTGGCAGAAGCTGATGCAGAAAAAGCACTTCAGGCGAAGAACCTTGTTGTGAAGAAAGGTGATCCTGTTTACAGTGATGATGTGGAGCAGGGAGAAGTTGTTTCTGTTAGTCCAAGTGAAGGTGCAGAAGTAAAAGAAGGAACAACGGTTACTCTTGTAATAAGCAAGGGAAATCAGCCGACAAAAGTTCCTAAACTTACCGGAAAGTCCCAGTCGGATGCTGAAGCAGCCCTTTCACAGGCAGGTTTGTCCGGAAATGCAACTGAAGATTACAGTGATACTGTAGAAAAAGGATTGGTTATTTCACAGGATACAGATGCCGGAAAAGAAGTATCTAAAGGTACAACAATTGGATATGTGGTGAGCAAAGGACCAAAGCTGACGGTGGTTCCAGTGCCAAGTATAATTTCTTTTGATAAGAATACAGCAGAGAAAAAGCTGAAAGAAGCAGGATTAACACCAGAGTATATTGGTGATGACTATAGTGATAATTATCCGAAAGGTCAGGTATTCTATCAGTCTGTCAGCGGTGGTACTCAAGTGGAAAAAGGAACAACAGTTCAGTATATGGTCAGCAAAGGACAGCAGCCTACAGATCCGGGACAGGGCTCTGGAACTGGTTCTGAAACAGAAGATTCTGGAAATCAATGATAACAGAGAGCAAGTATATGCAGGGAAAGATAATAAAAGGAATTGCCGGATTCTACTACGTGAATGTAGTAGAATCCGGAATTTTTGAATGTAAAGCAAAAGGTGCCTTTCGAAAAGACGGAATCAAGCCGTTGGTCGGTGATGATGCTGTGATCGAGGTGCTTGATGAAAAAGAAATGACAGGAAATATCACAGAGATCCTGCCGCGTAAGAATGAGTTGATTCGTCCGGCAGTAGCCAATATTGATCAGGCGCTGGTTGTGTTTGCAGTGACAAAACCGAAACCGCATTACAATCTGTTAGATCGTTTTCTTGTCATGATGGAACGAAAAGAGATACCTGTCGTATTATGTTTTAATAAGACAGATATTGCAAGCCATCCTGAAATTGCAGAATTGAAAGAAGTTTATACCGGATGCGGATATCCGGTGATCTTTACAAGTGCGAAGGAAGAAGAAAATATCAGTGAGTTAAAATCACTTTTAAAAGGAAAGACAACTTCAATTGCAGGTCCTTCCGGTGTCGGAAAGTCTTCTCTGATCAATCTTCTTCAGAGTGAAGTGAAGATGGAGACAGGAAGTATCAGTAAGAAGATTGACCGGGGGAAACATACAACAAGACATTCCGAACTGATCGTGATCGGAGAAGAGTCTTATATTATGGATACTCCGGGATTCAGCTCTCTTTACGTCAATGATTTCGAAAAAGAAGATTTAAAATATTATTTTCCAGAATTCACACCGTTTGAAGGACAGTGCAAGTTCAATGGCTGTGACCATATTCATGAACCCGGATGCGCTGTGAAAGAAGCAGTAGAAGAAGGGAAGATCCATAAGATCAGATATGAAGATTACACGGAGATGTACCGTGAACTAAAGGAAAGAAAGAGGTATTAAGTTTATGAAAAATATTTTAGCACCATCCATCCTCTCAGCAGATTTCAAGATTTTAGGAGAGCAGTTGAAATTAACAGAAGAAGCAGGCGCAGAGTATATTCATTTTGATGTGATGGACGGAATGTTCGTTCCAAGCATTTCCTTCGGAATGCCGGTTCTCGCATCAATCAAGGGAGCAACAACACAGACACTGGATGTTCATCTCATGGTGACAGAACCGATCCGTTATGTGGAAGAATTCGTGAAAGCAGGAGCAGATATCGTTACAGTTCATTATGAAGCATGTGAAGATCTGCAGGCAACAATTGATAAAATCCATGCAGCAGGGGCGAAAGTGGGAATTTCTATTAAACCGAAGACACCGGTTGAAGTGCTGCTTCCATATCTGGATCAGGCAGAGATGTTTCTGATCATGTCTGTAGAACCGGGATTCGGCGGACAGGCATTTATTCCAGAATCACTGGAGCGTATCAGTGAATTGAGAAACCTTCTGAATGAAAAAGGACTTACAACTGATATTGAAGTAGATGGTGGAATCTATCATAAAAACGTGGCAGAAGTACTTGCAGCCGGAGCGAATGTAATGGTCTCAGGTTCAGGAGTTTTTAAAGGCGACATCAAAGATAATACAGCAAAGTTTATGGAGATTTTAAACGGCAATGTGTAAGAGAACAGTTATTGTGAGTGGGGGAATGCTGGAAGAAGATTTCGTCCTTCCGATTCTTGAGGCAGAAGAGACAGAATTTATTATTGGAGTAGATAAAGGACTTGCATTTCTTTATGAACATAAGATCAAGCCGGATTACATTGTGGGAGATTTTGACAGTGTACCGGAAGAAGTGATCGATTATTATAGAAAAGAAGCAAGTGTACCGATCCGGGAGTTCAATCCGGTAAAGGATGCGTCTGATACGGAGATTGCACTTCGTATGTGTCTTGGACTCAGAAGAAAAGAAATCTGGATTCTTGGAGGAACAGGAAATCGTCTGGATCATTTCTGGGCCAATGTCCAGTGCCTGAATATTGCACTTGAAGCAGGATCTCAAGCGATGATCTTAGACAGTCATAATAGAATTCGTCTGCTTGATCATGGAATCGCAATTCGCAGAGAAGAAGCTTTCGGAAAGTATTTTTCAGTATTTCCGATGCAATTTCCGGTTGAGGATTTCTGTATCAGCGGTGCAAAATATCCATTGCAGAATCATTTGCTCTCATCAGGAGACAGCTTGTGTGTGAGTAATGAGTTCGCAGAAGGTGAAGATGAAGTGAAGATCTCTTTCGTGTTTGGAAAAGTTGTTTTGATGGAAACGAGAGATTGAAATAAGGGATTTATAGGAGCATTCATGTAAGTTTTTGAAGAATGGCCCACTTTGTGGCTCACTAATCTTGGATGTTTTTATCGAAGCTCTAATGCAGTAACAACGCAACAATTACATAAAAAGAGTTGCTATTTTTATGAATTTGTCATATACTATTCTTAGATAGAGAGCCTATCTTCGGGAGAGTTCCTGCCATATAAGTGGAAGATTTTAAACTCGGGAGAGCTCCTGCCATATAAGTGGAGAATTTTAAACTCAAAGGGAGCGTTAGCTCCCTTGTTTTCGTATAAGGAGAAATAAAAGGAGATACGGATGGAAGAATTCAAATTATATAGTGTTTCGGATGATTATGTGGAATGGTTGCGTAAGGATTTTCCAAACGTATATTCTAACAAAAAGATAGTACGTATAAGGATCTCGTTCACAATGAAATGATTTTTATACGTAAACATCGTGAGAAAATTATTTCAAATGCCAAAGTGATGTACAATCAAAAAGTATCAAATGATACAACGGCTGGGTATGTGAAATCAGCACTAGATTTTCAAGCACTAGAGGTGCTATGTGATAAGTATGAAACAATAGATTCAAGCCTGTACCCAGTAGTATAAAATAGTAGATGAAAATTTAGTAGAAAACATATTGATTTTGTGAATGAAATTGGGGAATATATGCACATAAAATAAAAACTTTCGAGGTTTTTATCGGAAATGGTGCTTGCACCAAGTCTGGGTTTGAAAAAGTCCGTTACAATATACAGAGGTGTTATATATATTGTAATGGACTTTTTGTATTACATTCTAGAAAAATCAGGAGGTGTGTATGGTAATAGGAATTATAGAAGATGATAAATTGTTAAGAAAAGCATTAGATACATCTTTGAAAAATCAAGGTTATACAACGATTCTTGCCGCTTCAAGAAAAGAAGCAATTAAAAATATAGATAGTTCTGTAGATTTATTGATCGTAGATATTGGACTGCCGGATGGAGATGGAATAAATCTATATCAGGAGCTTCAAAAAAATGGAAAAATTCCAGCTATTTTTTTAACTGCAAAAGATGATGAAAAAGATATGTTAAAAGCATTTGATATAGGAGCAGATGATTATGTGGTGAAACCATTTTCAATAAAAGTACTGTTAAAACGTATAGAAGTTGTTTTAAAGAGAAAGTCAAATGAAAATACTTTTCTGTGCGGACAAGTTATTTTGTATTCTGATAGAAAACAGGTTTTCGTCGGAGAGACGGAAATATTTTTGACAGTCAAAGAGTATCAGCTTTTAGAATATCTTATTATGAATCAGAATCAGGTTCTTACAAAAGAGATGATAATGGAAAATATATGGGGAATCGATAGTGAATTCATTGATCCTAACACAATTAGTGTTATGATCAGCAGATTGAAAAAGAAATTAAATGATTCATCGAATGTTATAAGTAATGTATTTGGAATGGGATATAGAATGGGAGATTAGCATGGTTGTAGCAATTTCTACAGTACTTTTAATAGGTTTCATACTCGGAGGAAGTACTGTATATTTAGTTGAAAATCATTTAAGAGCGAAGGAAATGAATAAAATATATAAATTGACGGAATCCTTAATAAACGGCAATGAATTAGATGGTTCAGATATCGGGAAAGAAACGCTTTATTCCAAAACTACCAATCAATTAATCCGTTTACAGGAAATGTTAGAAGGAAGAAGAAAAGAGGCTGAAAAAAGTCGATATGAGATACAGAAATTGATTTCTGAGATTGCGCATCAACTACGGACACCGCTGTCAAATATAAAAAATTATACGGAATTGCTGCAAGAATCATTGAATGAAACGCAAGAAGTATTGAATGCAGAATACATGAAAGACTTGCGAATAAGTGAAGAACAATTATGCTTTTTGGTGGAGAGCTTTATAAAAACTGCCCGATTAGAGCAAGGAATCATACAAGTTCACATGCAAAAAGAAAATCTTGTCGAAACGATTCTAAATGCGTTGGGGCAAATACAAAAAAAGGCAGAAGAGAAAGAAATCTTTTTTCAAGTAGAATTGCCAGAGAAAATCATTTGCGAACATGATAAAAACTGGATGTGTGAGGCGTTTTATAATGTGTTTGATAATGCAGTCAAATATAGTAAAAACAACAGCACGATCAATATCACAATGAAACAGACAGAAATGTTTTATAAAATTCAAGTAAGAGATTATGGAATCGGGATAAGAGATGGAGAAGAAAATAAAATTTTTCAAAGATTTTATCGTGGTGAGCAGGCAAGAGGGCAGGAAGGATGCGGAATTGGTTTATATCTTTCCAGAGAGATTGTTCTATTACAAAAAGGGATGATGAAAGCAAAACAAATGAAGCCAGGGCTGCTTATAGAGGTAAATCTTCCGGTCGAGACAGTTCATATGCAGCTTGTAAGAAGTTTGTAAGAGGTACCATGTATAATAGATTATGGCTGAGTTAAAGGTAGCATTTACGAAAGGAGTTTACAGAAAAGATGGATATAATCAAAGCCATGAATCTAAAAAAATATTATACATCCGATACATATGAAGTGCGTGCTTTAGATGGTGTGTCGTTGACTGTGGAAGATGGTGAATTTATAGCAGTTGTCGGTACGTCCGGATGCGGAAAGACAACACTTATGAACATCTTAGGAGGTCTTGATACTCCGGATTTTGGAGGTGTCTGGATCAGAAATACAAGTTTAAAAGATCTCAGTAAGGAAGAAAGAACAATATTCAGAAGAAGAAATATCGGATTTGTATTCCAACAATACAATTTAATTCCTTCGCTTAGTATACGCGAAAACATAGTTCTTCCGATGCGACTTGACGGTAAGGAAATCGATATAGATTTCTTTAATGAAATTGTAGAAATACTTGGATTAAAAGATAAATTAGAACGTTTTCCATCAACACTGTCCGGTGGACAGCAACAGAGAGTTTCTATAGCACGGGCATTGTTGACGAAACCGGCAATTGTCCTGGCGGATGAACCGACCGGAAATCTGGATTCTGTTACAAGTATGGAAGTCGTAGGATTACTAAAATCCTGTGCCGTCAGATTTCATCAGACGATATTGATCGTGACGCATCAAGAGGAAGTAGCGCAGATGGCAGACAGAGTAATACGTATGTCCGATGGGAAAATCTATACAAGAGATTGTAACGATTGTTAGGAGGTATCACTATGTTTCATAAGAACATTCCAAATAACAATGAAGATATAATCCGATTCCTGGCTAAAAATTTTGCGGGCACAAAAAAGGTGAGAAATACGATTTTATTTTGCTCAGTAGTAATCGGTATTGTTGCTATAACCATGGTCTTCGGAATCTCCTGTGGAAAAATACAAGCAGAAGAAATAAGATTAACCCGAGAAAATGGAACTGCTTCTTCGGGCAGAATAGAAGATGGAACAGAAGAACAATATGCAAAATTAAAACAACTGGATTATATAAAACAGGTTGGGAAAAGCATTTTTGTAGGTGAAGCTACAGACGTTTCAGAAAATAATGAAAAAACGATATGTGATGTAGTATGGGCTGACTCAGAAAGCTGGAACAATTTTTTGAAGCCTGCATATACCAATGTGATTGGAAATTACCCACAGAAAAAGGATGAAATTCTATTATCTGAGAGGGCATTGAAAAAACTTGGTATTTCTGAACCAGAACAGGGAATGGAAATAAACTTAGATGTATACAAAGGTCTGTTCGAACATTCGAAAGAAAAATTCAAACTATGTGGATGGTATACTGACTCTGGAAATAAATTAGCAATCGGATATATTTCACATGACAAAATTAATGAGTTAAACCTGGAAAAGGGTCCCTATACTTTACTTTTCAGTCAGAGCAATCATTTAAGCAGAAGCAAAACAGAAGAAAAATTATATCAGGCATTGCCGATGAAGAGTGCAGATCAGAAGATATACGTTTCTGATACAGCACAATATACTGCCGTTTCTAAATTCGCAGGTGGATATGAGATGGTGATATTGGGAACGATAGGTATTTTGTGCGGAATTTATTTCCTTGTGCGTAATGTTCTTTGGATATCCATGAGTGAAGATATTCAAAATCTCGGATTACTCCACACGATTGGAGCCACAGAAAGACAGATCACAAAAATATACCGGAAACAAATGCGGTTACTCATGTTAAAAGGTTCTGTCTTAGGGAGTTTGATTTCTGTATTGATTTTGGTCTTATTGATACCGGAAATATTAGGGTTTCATTTTTATCAGGAAATGGGAGGAAATATGATACTTTCCTTTTTCAGACCATGGATTCTTTTTCTTTCTGTTATATTTGTAAATGGAATTTTGTGGATGGCATCAGAAGGCGTTATTAGAAAAATAACGAAGCTGTCTTGTATCGAGAGTGCCACTTATGATGGAAATATGGGTGACAAAAAAATAAAACATCCTGGAAAACTGGTGTTGAAACGCTCTGAGACAGGAGAAATGTTTTATATTGCATGGGGAAATATAAAACGTCATAAAGCACGATTTATCATTACAAGTATTTCTATCTTTTTAGGAGTCCTGTCTTTTATTCTAATGAATGTACTTACAAATGGATGCGATTATAAGCATCTTCTTGAGAAACGCCCTGATTTTTTGCTGGCAGGAGAGTTTAGCGAATTCGGGAAAAGCCAGGGATGTGGGGAAGAATATAAAACTAGAGAAATCGATGTTGATCCTTTACTGACACAGGGCGACGGTGTGGAACTGTTGTATGACAATGATTATGATGAATTTTCACCAATTTCTCAAGAGTTAGAGAAAAAACTACACAAGATAGATGGTATTGATTGGGAGAAGTCCAATCTGATTGAAGGAGCCTATGTAGATACGGTTATATCTAAGAAAGGCATTCGTCCCTATGACGAGGGGCTTTCGAATCTTACAAGTGAGAATATGGTGGAAGGATTTAGCTGGGATACTGTACAAGTTATAGATGAAAATCAAATCTTGTCACTTAAGAAATACGTGCAGGATAATCAACTCAATATTGATATGGAATCTTTGGAAGAGGGAAATGGCGTGCTGATCATACATGATCATATGCTGACTCCGGAACAGCAAAAACTTGCAGATGAAGCAATTGGAGAACTGGTATATTTTAAAACGCTGCTTTCAAAAGAAGATGCAATTCGTAGAAAAGAACAAAATAATTCTGATAGTAAAGAGAAACAACAGGAAGACGATTTCCTAGAAAAGGAATCCGAAACATTTACTTTATGCGGTTATTTAGACAGGCAAAGTGATAATTTCCCGGAAATACATCAATCCTGGCATGGAGAAGGCAGTTTATATTATTTTATCAGTGAGAAAGGTTTTCAAAAGATACCGACTGAGAAAAAGATATTAACAATGGAATTAACTGCTGATCCGAAAAAAGAACCTTATGTGAAAACACAGATCAACGAGCTGATATCCGAGGAAAATAAGAAACGATCCGAAATGACAGAAGTATCAATGGATGAAGGAACCGGCGAAGCAGGAGTTTTTGTTATCTGTAAATCAGATCTGATGCAGCAAAAAGAAACATATATGAGAGGAAATCGAATTCTCTTAGGTGCTGTAAGTATCATATTATTCATTGCGGGATTGACTAATTATTGTAATGTTGTATTTACCGGGATGTACACTCGGAGAAAAGAATTTGATATTATGAAAAGCATTGGGATGACCGATAAGCAAATGAAATTAATGCTTTTTGGAGAAGGCAGTTATTATTTTATGTGTGTGATGGGATTGTTGTTTACTGTAGGAATGGTCACTTTGGTTGGAGTAAAGATTTATATGGAAAATAAATTGTCATATTTTACATTTCATTGGCCGATTCTTAGTACTGTAGGTGTAATGTTTTCTTTAGTGCTTATTAATGTTGTGGTTACACATTTCATATGTAAGAAGACCTGAAAGGGAAAAGCCTAAGTGGGAAGATACCATCACAAACCGAATGATGAAAAAATCATTATTCTATTCTGCAATAACGCTTGCAGGAACTCTTGTTATTGGAAAAAGAAATGCATAGATAATGGTGTTGTACAGCAATTATATTTGCGTTACAATTAAAGAGATTGGAGGTGAAATCGTGAAAACTCATAAATATTGGGCAGTGGGTGCATTAGCATGTATGGTTGCTACATTTTATACCGGCTTCAGAGGAAAGATGAAGGAACATAAGATTTTTGCGATTGGAGCAATGGGATGTATGTTATTTTCTGTACTCTCTGGGTATAAGATGATTTCGGGCAAAGGTGCAGTTAAGAAAAGTGAAGAAGTAGAAAAGAATTAGAATATTTATGCAATTTGGTAACTTATATGAGGTGGATTGTAAGGTGGTTTTATGACAGTAATTACATTTGATGATAATTTAATAACAGGCAATAAGACAATAGACGAGCAGCATAAGGAACTGATTGATCGTATTCAGCAGTTTGTGAGTGCATGTGAATCAGAAGATGCAAGAGTAAAGGCAATTAAAATGCTTGATTATCTTGATGAATATACGGAATTTCATTTCAAAGAAGAAGAAAAACTGCAGAAAGATGTAGGTTACCCAGGCTTGGAGGAACATATAAAGAAGCATGAGGAGTTCAGGCATACTGTTAAGGTACTCTATGATTATCTGGATGAAAATGAGGGACCAGATGAAAAGTTTATGGAACAGGTAAAAATCAATGTTATTGACTGGCTGTTTGGTCATATCAAGACATTTGACAGATCTGTAGCCGAATATATAAATATATATGATAATCCTGACAGATTATAGAACTGTTTGTTATGCAATTATATTTTAATAATGTATGCCCCAGTCAGACAAAATACTTTCTGCAAAGCAGCAGATATGCTTGCAGATAAGTGTGGATGTGATGTAATTGCACGATTTGAGACTGATGGAGATGCTGTAGAAGTTGACAATTTAATAAAGTTACAAAAAAGGTATTCAGATGAGTGTTACGTATCTGAATATCTTTTTTTATAATTGTGCACATAATTAAATATATGCTTGACAGAATAAATAGAATGATATAAAATCCTAGTTAAGAATAAATCCTATTAAGGAGGCTGAAAAAAATTAGAAATACAATTCAAAGAGATATGGTACTTGATGCAGTAAATGAAATGCATCGTCATGTAACAGCAGACCAGATATATACATTTATAAAAGAAAAATATCCATCTATCGGAAGAGGGACTGTATATAGAAATCTTGGCATTCTTGTAGAAGAAGGCAAGGTTAGAAAAGTGGAAGTTCCAGATGGTTCAGACCGCTTTGACTTTACACTCGAAAATCACTACCATGTGGAATGCGTAAAGTGTGGAGAGATATTTGATGTTGATGTGGATGTTATATCAGAGCTGGAGAAGAAAATAAAAGACACACATGGTATGAAGTATATAAGCCATGACATTTTTTTTAAGGGCATCTGCCAGGAATGTCAGAAGAAAGAAATGAAAAATGCATAGATTGGAGAATAAAAATGTTAGAAGTAGGAACAAAAGCACCGGATTTTGAATTACCGGATCAGAATGGAGAATTACATAAATTAAGCGAATATCTTGGAAAGAAAGTAATCCTATATTTTTATCCAAGGGATAATACACCTGGATGTACAAAGCAGGCTTGTGGATTTTCAGATAGATACCCACAGTTTGTTGAGAAAGGTGCGGTTGTACTTGGCGTAAGCAAGGATTCAGTTGCATCACATAAGAAATTTGAGGAAAAACATGGACTGGCATTTACGCTTTTATCAGATACAGAGCGCAAGGTTATTGAATCATATGATGTATGGAAGGAAAAGAAAAACTACGGAAAAGTATCCATGGGTGTGGTCAGAACAACATACCTTATTGATGAACATGGGATAATAGTAAAAGCTAATGATAAAGTAAAAGCAGCTGATGATCCTGAAAAAATGCTGCTGGAACTAAGCTGATGAAGATTATATTATCACCCGCTAAAAAAATGAAAACAGACACTGATAGCATAGGTATATTATCATGTCCGGTATTCATGGAAAAAACAGAAGAGATACTTAGCTGGCTGAAAGGAAGAACCGAAGAAGAACTTCAAAAAATGTGGAAGTGCAATGACAATATTGCGGCACAGAACATAGAGAGAATTAATTCTATGAATCTGTATAAACAACTTACACCTGCTGTTTTAGCTTACGAGGGCATTGCCTATCAGTATATGGCTCCTGTAGTTTTTGAAGATGCTCATTTTGATTATGTGCAGGAACATTTGAGAATAATGTCAGCGTTTTATGGGGTATTAAAACCGATGGATGGTATTACACCATATCGACTCGAAATGCAGGCAAAGGCTTCAATAGGGCATTATAAAAATTTGTATGAGTTCTGGGGTGAGATGCTTTACAGGGAAGTAATGGATGACAGCGGAATTATCATTAATCTGGCTTCAAAGGAATACTCTAAATGTATTGAAAAATATCTGACTCCAGCAGACAGATATATTACTATTACTTTTTGCGAAAAGTCTGGTGATAAGCTTATCACAAAAGGCACATATGCTAAGATGGCTCGTGGTGAAATGGTAAGATATATGGCAGAGAATCATATAGAAAAACCAGATGATATCAGAAGTTTTAACAGACTTGGTTATGTATTCAGAGGCGAAATTTCGTCAGGTAATGAATACATATTTGAAAGAATTGTAGAATAACAAAAGGAAGGGATGATTGCATGAATAAGAAAAAATCAAATTCAAAAAAGGCAGTTATGATAGGCTGCGGATTCGTAGGCTCAGCATCTGTATTTGCGCTTATGCAGAGCGGATTATTCACTGAAATTGCCTTGATAGATGCGGATAAGAATAAGGCAGAGGGAGAGGCTATGGATATCAGTCATGGAATACCATTTGCCAGCCCTATGAAAATATATGCTGGTGATTATGATGATGTGGCAGATGCTGCGATTGTAATTATATCAGCAGGTGCAGGGCAAAAGCCAGGAGAAACAAGACTTGATCTGGTAAATAAGAATGTGGCAATATTTAAGTCCATTATTCCGGAAATTGCCAAAAGAGATTTTGGAGGAATCCTTCTGGTTGTGGCAAATCCTGTGGATATTCTGACACAGGTTGCAATCAAACTGTCAGGACTTCCGGAGGAAAGAGTTATCGGCTCAGGAACAGTTCTTGACAGTGCAAGACTTAGAAGCAAGCTTGGACAGCATTTATCAGTGGATAGCCGAAGCGTGCATGCATTTATAGTAGGAGAGCATGGAGACAGTGAAGTTGTGGCATGGTCATCTGCTAATGTATCCGGTGTTCCGCTTAGTGACATGTGTGAGATGAGAGGACATTATAACCATAAGGAAAATACGAAGGAAATCGCAGATGCTGTCAAAAACAGTGCCTATGAGATTATTAATAAGAAGCATGCGACATATTATGGAATTGCAATGTCAGTAAAACGTATCTGTGAAGTAATTATGCGTGACGAAAAATCAATACTTCCTGTATCGCACATGATACATGGAGTATATGAGATTGATGATGTTGTATTAAGTATGCCTGTCATTGTTGGTGCAGATGGAATTGAATCTGATATACCGATTAATCTTAGTGGAGAAGAAGCATTGAAGCTAAAAGAATCAGCAGACGCATTAAAGAATATAATTGACACATTAGAGCTGTAAATAGAAAGGGTATAGTTATTTAATTCCCATTCTCACCTTGGGGAAATATTACGAGGAAGATGGGAGAATTGATATCTTCCATCACGTTCTATGATGGGAATTTACTCTTGTGGTATGTTACTTTCAGTTATTCATAATGTAAATGGTGAAGAAAAGCTGAATCTTGTAATGTTAGATGATTCAATTCCAGCAGGTGCAAAACTCATACGCAATTCGTGTTAAATTTTCAAGGTACAAATATATTAATTAACGTGTCTTTTGCCCTTTAATCAGGATAGATAAAAAATTTCATCAAGAGCCTGTATTTATGACCTTTATCTTTTGAATATATGTAAAGACATTCTTTGAGCCGGCATAAAAATATTTTTTACAACAATTATTTTCAGTGTGACAGGCGCTGCTGATTTTTTTACAAGAACAATCGTGACAGTGACATTGAAAGCTGTATAATAACATTAACAGAACCCACCACGCCTCTGATTTTTCATGCGCAACCCGGTGGGACTTTCTTATTTATGGGGTGTTTTATGTGACAAGAGATGAAAATGAATATTCACAAAAATAAGATGCTATGGTATAATACAAGGTACTGTATTAGGGCTTCTTATGAGAGGCGCTGAAATATGGGAAAAGATTTAAAAGGTTACAAGAATGAAATCAGTATCGTTTTATACTACAAACCGGATTGCGAACAGGCGAATTGGTAGGATTGAAATCTAAGGATTTATAGGAGGAATATAGAAAGATGAAACTTGGAATCGTAGGATTACCGAACGTAGGAAAAAGTACACTGTTTAACTCACTGACAAAGGCCGGTGCAGAATCTGCAAACTATCCATTCTGTACAATTGACCCGAATGTCGGTGTCGTAACAGTTCCGGATAAGAGACTGGATGTGCTTGGAGAGATGTATCATACAAAGAAGATCATTCCAGCAGCAATTGAGTTTGTTGATATTGCAGGACTTGTGAAGGGAGCATCCAAAGGAGAAGGACTTGGAAACCAGTTCCTTGCCAATATCCGTGAGGTTGATGCAATCGTACATGTTGTAAGATGCTTTGAGAATACGAATATCGTGCATGTAGACGGAAGTATTGATCCGCTGCGTGACATTGAGACAATCAATCTTGAGCTGATTTTCTCAGATCTTGAGGTTCTTGAAAGAAGAATCTCCAAGACAGTGAAGCTTTCTAGAAATGATAAGATGGCGGCGAAAGAGCTGGATCTTCAGAACCGTTTGAAAGCACATCTGGAAGAGAATAAGATGGCAAAGAGCTTCGTGACAGAGGATGAGGATGAGCAGGCATGGCTTGCCGAGTACAACCTTCTGACAGCAAAACCTGTAATCTTTGCAGCAAATGTATCTGAGGATGATCTTGCTGATGACGGTGCGAATAATGAAGGTGTTAAAGCTGTTCGTGAGTATGCAAAAGAGGAAGACTGCGAAGTGTTCGTAGTATGTGCAGAAATTGAAGAGGAAATTTCTCAGTTAGATGACGATGAAAAATCAATGTTCCTTGAAGATCTTGGATTGGAAGAGTCCGGACTTGAGAAGCTGATCAAGGCAAGTTATCATCTTCTTGGACTGATTAGTTATCTGACAGCAGGGGAGCCGGAAGTTCGTGCATGGACAATCAAGAAGGGAACAAAGGCACCACAGGCAGCTGGTAAGATTCATACAGACTTTGAACGTGGATTTATCCGTGCGGAAGTAGTAAGTTATGATGATCTGATGGCATGTGGAACTCATGCGGCAGCGAAAGAAAAAGGATTGGTTCGTCTGGAAGGAAAAGACTATGTCGTTCAGGATGGAGATATCATGCTGTTCAGATTTAATGTTTAACAGATATAGGAAATATGCTTGAAAACCAGTTAGATTCATTGTTTTCTAATTGGAAAAGCAGTAAAAACAGGAATCAGGGACAACTGGATTTGTTCCTGATTTCTGTGGATATGAAAGGAAATAACATAATATGCATTATAATATCAGCTTTCCGAATTTAGGGATTTATTTGGATCATGTAGGAAAAAGCATCAGCATCTTTGGCTTTTCAATTGCTTACTACGGCATGATTATCGGTGCAGCAATTTTGATTGGATTTTTGATTGCCACAGTGGAAGCAAAAAGAACAGGACAGAATCCGGAAGACTATCTGGATATGGGAATTGTCGGAGTAATTGCAGGAATTGCAGGCGCAAGAATCTATTATGTGATTTTCTCCTGGGATTTATATAAAGATAATCTTTTGTCTATCTTTAATCTCAGAGAAGGTGGTCTGGCAATTTATGGTGGTGTGATTGGAGCAGTGATCGCAGTTTTTGTGATGGCTGCTGTTAAGAAAAAATCACCATTTCAGATTTTGGATACAATCGCACTGGCGCTTCTGAATGGTCAGATGCTTGGACGTTGGGGGAATTTCTTTAACAGGGAAGCATTTGGAGAATATACGGATTGTCTGTTTGCGATGAGGCTTCCGGTCGATGCAGTCAGACCGGGAGATATCACAGAACTTATGCGTGAGAATATGCAGAGAATTGATGGAGTCAGTTATATCCAGGTACATCCGACATTTTTGTATGAATCATTATGGTGTGCCGGACTGCTTATTATATTGTTTCTGTATAGGAAACATAAGAAATATGAAGGTGAGCTCTTTCTTATGTACCTGTTTGGTTATGGGGCAGGACGCGTGTGGATCGAGAGGCTTAGAACGGATCAGCTTGTTCTTCCAGGGATCGGATTTCCGGTGTCAGAACTTCTGGCAGGTTGTCTGGTGATTATGACAGGAATTATGCTGATCTATTGCAGAAGACATTGCAGAAAAAGAAACGAGAAGAAAAAAGTGGATCAGTATGAGCCGGTGCCAACAAAGATCAAAGGGAAAAAACCACCGAAGTGGGATGACCGGTTGTTTAAAAACAGATAGAATAATAAGAAAAAAGTATAGTGATTCATAAGCCAGAAGAGTTAATGTTCAACAGAAAGTACTCTTTTGGCTTTTTCTATTTCTGCCTGTTTTAGTTAATAATCCCCAATAACAGCACTGATAACTATTCTCAAAACAATGCTCTGTACAAGAAAATATACAAAAGAGGATATTTATAACTCTAGACTTTTGTGACTTTTGGAGATATAATGAAACTACATGTGAATTAATTATACTTAACTCAGTGTAAAACCTATGTAACACCTAAGGAGGAATAAAAATGGCAAGAAAAATGAAGACCATGGACGGTAATCAGGCAGCAGCTCACGTTTCTTATGCATATACAGAAGTAGCAGCTATTTACCCGATTACGCCTTCATCCGTTATGCCGGAGCATATCGATGAGTGGGCTACTGAAGGAAGGGAGAACATTTTCGGACAGACTGTACAGGTTACAGAGATGCAGTCCGAGGCCGGAGCAGCAGGTGCTGTTCACGGATCATTAGCAGCAGGTGCTCTTACAACAACATTTACTGCTTCTCAGGGACTCCTTCTTATGATTCCTAACTTATATAAGGTTGCTGGTGAGCAGCTTCCGGGAGTATTCAACGTATCTGCCCGTGCACTTGCAAGCCACGCACTGTCAATTTTTGGAGATCATTCTGACGTTTATGCCTGTCGTCAGACAGGAGCAGCTATGCTCTGTGAATCCAGCGTACAGGAAGTAATGGACCTTACTCCGGTTGCTCATTGTGCAGCACTTGAAGGAAAGCTTCCATTCATCAACTTCTTTGATGGATTTAGAACATCACACGAGATTCAGAAGATCGAGACATGGGATTATGAAGATCTGAAAGACATGGTAAGCATGGAAGCAATCGATGAGTTCCGTGCACATGCACTTAACCCGAACCACCCATGCCAGAGAGGTTCAGCTCAGAACCCGGATATCTTCTTCCAGGCCAGAGAGGCTTGTAACCCATTCTATGATGCACTTCCGGGAATCGTTCAGAAGTACATGGATAAGGTTAATGAGAAGATTGGAACAGACTACAAACTGTTCAACTACTATGGAGCAGAAGACGCAGAGCACGTTATCGTAGCTATGGGATCTGTTTGTGACACAATCGAGGAGACAATCGATTACCTGACAGCAGCAGGAGAGAAAGTCGGAGTTGTTAAGGTTCGTCTTTACAGACCATTCAGCGCAGAAGCTTTGATCGACGCTATTCCGGATACAGTTAAGAAGATTTCTGTTCTTGACAGAACAAAAGAGCCAGGAGCACTTGGCGAGCCACTGTACCTGGATGTTGTTGCAGCTCTTAAGGGATCTAAGTTCGATGCAGTTCCGGTTTATACAGGACGTTACGGACTTGGTTCTAAAGATACAACACCTGCTCAGATCGTTGCTGTATATCACAACGATGAGAAGGCTAAATTCACAATCGGTATCAAAGATGATGTTACACATCTGTCACTGGAAGCTAACGAGCCACTCGTTACAACTCCGGAAGGAACAATCAACTGTAAGTTCTGGGGACTTGGAGCAGATGGTACTGTTGGAGCTAACAAGAACTCCATCAAGATCATCGGTGATAACACAGACATGTATGCACAGGCTTACTTTGATTATGACTCTAAGAAGTCCGGTGGTGTTACAATGTCTCACCTTCGTTTCGGTAAGAAACCGATTAAGTCAACATACCTGATTCACCAGGCTAACTTTGTAGCATGCCATAACCCATCTTATGTAAATAAGTACAACATGGTACAGGAGCTGGTTGACGGAGGAACATTCCTTCTGAACTGCCCATGGGATATGGAAGGACTTGAGGAGCATCTTCCGGGACAGGTGAAAGCTTATATCGCTAACCACGGAATCAAATTCTACACAATCGATGGTATCAAGATCGGTAAAGAGATCGGACTTGGCGGACGTATCAATACAGTTCTTCAGTCTGCATTCTTCAAACTTGCAGCTATCATTCCGGAAGAAGAGGCTATTGACCTTATGAAAGCAGCTGCTAAGGCTACTTACGGAAGAAAAGGTGACAAGATCGTACAGATGAACTACGATGCAATCGATGCAGGTGCAAAACAGGTTGTAGAAGTAGAAGTTCCAGAAAGCTGGAAAGATGCAGCTGACGAAGGTCTTGCTACACCACACATCGCAGATGGCGGAAGAGCTGATGCGATTGCATTTGCTAAGAACATTCAGGCAAAAGTTAATGCTCAGGAAGGAAACACACTCCCTGTATCTGCATTTAATGATTATATTGATGGATCTACACCATCAGGAACATCTGCATACGAGAAACGTGGTATCGCAGTAGATATTCCGGTCTGGAATCCAGATCAGTGTATCCAGTGTAACCGTTGTGCATATGTATGTCCGCACGCAGTTATCCGTCCGGTAGCTCTGACAGAGGAAGAAGTTGCTCAGGCCCCAGAAGGACTTAAGACACTTGATATGATCGGAATGCCGGGAATGAAGTTCACAATGACAGTATCCGCTTACGACTGTACAGGATGTGGATCTTGTGTGAATGTCTGCCCAGGCAAGAAGAATAAAGAGACAGGCGAAGTTGAGAAGGCTCTTACAATGGCTAACATGGAAGCTAATGCAGGAGAGCAGACATTCTTCGACTTTGGTAGAGAGATTCCGGTTAAACCAGAGGTTGTTGCTAAATTCAAAGAGACAACAGTTAAGGGAAGCCAGTTCAAACAGCCACTCCTTGAGTTCTCAGGAGCTTGTGCGGGATGTGGTGAGACACCATACGCTAAGCTGATCACACAGCTGTTTGGTGATAGAATGTACATTGCAAATGCAACAGGATGTTCTTCTATCTGGGGTAACTCTTCACCGTCTACACCTTACACAGTAACACCGGAAGGTAAAGGACCAGCATGGAGCAACTCCCTGTTTGAAGATAATGCTGAGTTTGGATACGGTATGCTGCTTGCACAGAATACAATCAGAGACAGACTGAAAGCAAAAGTTGAGAAGATCGCAGAGAAGACTACAGATGAGGCAGTTAAGGCTGCAGCAGCTGAGTATCTTGAGACATATACAGTAGGCGCTACAAATGGAACAGCTACAGACAAACTTGTTGCAGCTCTTGAAGCACTCGATTGCGATTGCGAAGAGAGAGCAGAAGTTCTGAAGAACAAAGATTTCCTTGCTAAGAAATCCCAGTGGATCTTCGGAGGAGACGGATGGGCTTACGATATCGGATACGGCGGAGTTGACCACGTTCTTGCAAGCAAGAAAGATATCAACATTATGGTATTCGATACAGAGGTTTACTCCAACACAGGTGGACAGTCCTCTAAGGCTACTAAGACTGGTGCTACAGCTCAGTTCGCAGCAGGCGGAAAAGAGACTAAGAAGAAAGACCTTGCAGGAATGGCTATGACATACGGATACGTATACGTAGCTCAGATCGCTATGGGTGCTGACTTCAACCAGACAGTTAAGGCAATCGCTGAGGCTGAGGCTTATCCGGGACCATCACTGATCATCGCTTACGCTCCATGTATCAACCATGGTATCAAGAAGGGTATGAGCAAAGCTCAGACAGAGGAACAGCTGGCAGTAGAGTGTGGATACTGGAATAACTTCCGTTACAACCCGGCTGCAGAGGGAGACAAGTTCTCACTTGACAGCAAGGCTCCGAAGGCAGAAGGATATCAGGACTTCCTGAATGGTGAAGTACGTTACAACGCACTGAAGAGAGCTAACCCGGCTAAGGCTGACAAGCTCTTCGCTCTCAATGAGCAGGAAGCTATGGAGAGATACGATTACCTGAACAAACTGGTAACTGTATACGCTGCAGAAAAAGAAGATAAATAAGGATATTTCATGAGTGAATGAGATATGAAAAGAGGAGATCTCCGTAAGGGGATCTCCTTTTGCGTGAAAAAATGATGGGGTTGACCTGTTTCGCAATTTTTGATTACAGTGGTGCGCGAAGATATTTCTTCGGTGTCATTCCTTTGTATTTCTTGAATGTCTTAATAAAATAACTCACATCATTGAAACCACAGCTTAATCCGATGTCAGCAATAGATTCATTTGAAGTTACAAGTTTGAAACAGGCTTGCTCAATCCGATAATAATTCAGATAGTCAACAGGGGTCCTGTGGGTCATATCCTTAAAGTAACGGCAGAAATATTTTGAATTCATGCCGGCTGCCTGAGCCAGATCTTCCAGTGTGATACAATCGGCATAATGGTTTTCAATCACTTCAAGAGCTTTCTTTAAATGTTCTATTTTTCGGCTATCCTTCTGACTGATGATTCGAACGTTTTCGAACAATTTATTTTCCAAAATGTAGCCTAAAAATTGGTACAGAGTACCAATCACCATAAGCTCGTGCCCTTCGGTACGCTTTTTGATATGTTCAAACATCATGGAAGTAATATGTTCTAAATTCTTTACAGGTGCTTTGATGAGGGCAGGGATAGTCAGAGTGTCACTTCCGATCTTCTTAAGCAGACGTTCGCTGGCATGGTTTACTGCCATGAGCGATTCAAGGTTAAAAACAAGACATTCATAGACACAATCCTTAGGAGTTCCGCCATGAAGAAGCCCTCCTTTTATAAAAATAAGGTCTCCGGCTTCTGCAGTGAATTCATTTTCACCAATTGACATAAGTAATTTTCCTTTTAAAACACGAATAAGTTCATATTCGATGTGCCAGTGATAAGACATATCATACCGTGGATGATTCGGCGTAACATGATAGAATTCAATTGGAAAATCAATGGTTCCGTGATTACGTTCTTCTCTGTAATTGATGTATTTCATGCAATAATCTCCTTTAAAATCTAAATAGTGTAAAAACAAACATATATATGGAGATAAATGTTTGTAAATTGTACTTCGTTGTATAAAAGGTGAATATCTTTATATTTTTATTCTAGTATACCACAAGACAAAAAGAAAAGAAAGAACTATAATGATACCTAAAGAAGCGGTTCTGCGAAGGAAGATAAGCAGAGCAAGGCAAACAATTAAGGAGGAATGTAATTATGGCAGAAAGAAGATTAGTAGGATCTTATCCAGTAATTGGTATCAGACCGACAATCGATGGACGTAGAGGAGCTCTTGACGTAAGAGGATCTCTTGAAGAGCAGACAATGAACATGGCAAAATCTGCAGCAAAACTGTTTGAGGAGAACTTAAGATATTCAAATGGTGAGCCGGTTAAAGTTGTTATCGCTGACACAACAATCGGACGTGTAGGTGAGAGTGCTGCTTGTGCTGATAAGTTTAGAAGAGAAGGCGTAGATATCACAGTTACAGTTACACCTTGCTGGTGCTACGGAGCTGAGACAATGGATATGGATCCACAGACAATCAAAGCTGTATGGGGATTCAACGGAACAGAGAGACCGGGAGCTGTATACCTTGCATCTGTACTTGCTACACATGCACAGAAGGGACTTCCGGCATTCGGAATTTACGGACATGACGTTCAGGAAGCTGACGACACAACAATTCCGGAAGACGTTAAAGAGAAACTTCTTAGATTCGGACGTGCAGCTGTTGCAGCAGCATCCATGAGAGGAACATCTTACCTTCAGATCGGATCTGTTACAATGGGTATCGGTGGATCTATCATTGATTCTGATTTCATCGAGTCTTACCTTGGAATGCGTGTAGAGTCTGTTGATGAGGTAGAAATCATCCGTCGTATGTCAGAAGAGATCTATGACAAGGCTGAGTTCGAGAAAGCTCTGAAATGGGCAAAAGAGACTTGCAAGATTGGTTGGGACAAGAACCCAGAAGAGCTTCAGGCTACTCCAGAGGAGAAAGAGGAGCAGTTCGAGTTCGTTGTTAAGATGGCAGTTATCATCAAAGACCTTATGAATGGAAATAAGAATCTTGACGAGAAGTTCTCAGAGGAAGCAATCGGACACAACGCTCTGGCAGCTGGATTCCAGGGACAGAGACAGTGGACAGACTTCTATCCGAACGGAGACTTCGCAGAGGCAGTTCTGAATACATCTTTCGACTGGAACGGAGCTCGTGAGCCATACATCCTTGCTACAGAGAACGACGTTCTCAACGGACTTGGAATGATGTTCATGAAACTTCTTACAGGACGTGCTCAGATCTTCGCTGATGTTCGTACATACTGGAGCCCAGAGGCAGTTAAGAAAGCTACAGGATATGACCTCGAGGGTGTTGCTAAAGAGAACGGTGGATTCCTTCACCTGATCAACTCTGGAGCAGCTTGTCTTGATGCATCTGGTGTTGCTAAAGACGAGAACGGTAACGGCGTTATGAAAGAATGGTGGAACGTTACAGAAGAAGACCAGAAAGCAATCATGGATGCTACAGAGTGGTGCATGGCTGACAACGGATACTTCCGTGGAGGCGGATACTCAAGCCGTTACGAGACACGCGCTCAGATGCCAGCTACAATGATCCGTCTTAACCTTGTAAAAGGACTTGGACCGGTTCTTCAGATTGCAGAAGGATGGACACTTGAACTTCCAGAAGAAGTATCTGATAAGCTTTGGAAACGTACAGACTACACATGGCCATGTACATGGTTTGCTCCAAGATGTGATGGTAAAGAGGGAGCATTCAAGACAGCTTATGATGTAATGAACAACTGGGGAGCTAACCACGGTGCTATCTCCTACGGACACATCGGAGCTGACCTGATCACAATGTGTTCAATGCTTCGTATTCCAGTATCTATGCACAACGTACCGGAGAAAGATATCTACCGTCCGGCAGCATGGAATGCATTTGGAATGGATAAAGAAGGCGCTGACTTCAGAGCTTGTAAGAACTACGGACCGCTTTACAAATAAGATGGAGTCCTTTTGTTAGGAAATGTAAAAAGACTGTAAATGCAGTTTCGATACAGAGCTAGAACAAAGAATGCGGGGGTGCTGCCTATGCAGGGCCCCCGTTTTAATACCGAGTAAAAGAGTATTAAGAAAAGAGGAAGATTATGGAGAAAAAAGTATTAGCATTTGACTTTGGTGCTTCAGGCGGAAGAGCAATGTGCGGAACTTTTGATGGTGACAAGATCAGCATTGAAGAACTTCACCGTTTTTCTAACGATCCGGTTATCCTGAATGGATCAATGTACTGGGATGTACTGAGATTGTTTTTTGAGATTAAACAGGGGCTGATCAAAGCAAAAAAATGTGGAAAAATCGAAAGTATCGGTATCGACACATGGGGAGTTGATTTTGGACTGATCGACGAGGAAGGAAGACTCCTTGAGAACCCTGTACATTACCGTGATGCACGTACAGAAGGGATGATCGAAGAAAGTTTCAAACTGATCGATAAAGAGAAATTCTACCAGATCACAGGAAATCAGTTCATGGATCTCAACACAGCATTCCAGCTCCTTTCTCTTGTAAAGACAAGAAAAGAGCTTCTTGAGAAAGCTGACAAGATGATTTTGATGCCAGACCTTTTCAACTACTTCCTTACAGGGGAGAAAAAAGCTGAGTATTCTATTGCTTCTACAACACAGCTTCTTGATGCGAAAAAGGGCGAGTGGTCAGACGAAGTGATCGAAGCACTGGGAATTCCGAAACATATTTTCCCGGAAATCGTACCTACAGGTACAAAGATCGGTACTCTTACAGATGAAATCTGTACAGAGCTTGGTCTGGATAAGATTGATGTTATGGCTGTTGCAGGACATGATACGCAGAGCGCACTTGTATCTGTACCAACATCAGAAGAAGATTTTATCTTCCTGAGTTGTGGAACATGGTCACTGCTTGGAACAGAGCTTGCAGAACCTATTATCAATGAGAAATCTGAGCATTACAACATCACAAATGAAGGTGGATATGGAAGAAAGATATCCTTCCTTAAGAATATCATTGGATTGTGGTGTATTCAGGAAAGCCGTCGTCAGTGGATCCGTGAAGGAAATGAGTACGGATTTGGCGAGCTTGAGATTATGGCAAAAGAAGCTCCGGCACTTCAGAGCTTTATTGATCCGGATGCACCGGAATTCACACCTGCCGGAGATATTCCGACAAGAATCCGTGAATTCTGCAAGAAGACAGGACAGCCTGTTCCGGAAACAGTCGGAGAAGTTGTTCGTTGCATCAACCAGAGTCTTGCAATGAAATATCGTCATGCGATGGAAGAGATTAAAGAATGTACAGGTAAAGATTATAAGACAGTCTACATGGTAGGCGGTGGAACACAGAGTGCTCTTCTTTGCCAGTTTACAGCAAATGCATGTGGATGCAGAGTGAGTGCAGGCCCGATCGAGGCAACTGTTCTTGGAAATATTGCACTGCAGCTCATGGCTTCCGGAGATATCAAATCTATCGAAGAAGCAAGAGAAATTATCAAACGTTCTCAGGACATCAAGATCTACGAGCCACAGGATAAGGAAGCGTGGGACGAAGCATACGAGAGATTTAAGAAAATTTTAGTATAGTGCTTTGAACTAAGGGGGAATGAGTTGCCAGTTGTAGTGTAATTATGGCGTTACTGTTCACTCCCGTGTCAATCACTCTGCTGATCGACACGGAGGATGCGTGTTTTGACTTGAATGCATCTCGCCCCATCGCCAAAGGCGATTTGAAATGGCGAGATGCGTTGCTGGTCGCACATCGTGTGAACAGTAACATTATGGCTGGCAACGTAATAAAAAGAATTCTTCAGAAACACTTGACTGTCAATCTGCTGTATGATTTAATGGAATAAGCAGTTAAGTTGGGCAAAATGCATAACGGTTCGCTGATTGGCCTGGGAGGAGAAGATTATGGCTGCTACTATTCGCGATATCAAGAAAAGGACAGGATTGTCCCTTGCAACGATATCGAAGTATTTGAATGGCGGTAATGTATTGCCGGAAAATCGTATCTTGATTGAGGAGGCAATCAACGAACTGCATTATGAAGTGAACGAGCTCGCAAGAGGGCTTGTTACCCACAAGACAAAGACAATTGGAGTTCTGGTCTATGATATACAGTGTCTTTTTGTAGGAAGTATGTTGCATTATCTGGGAATGGAACTTCATAAAAAGGGATATGGAATGTTGATCTGTGATTCCTGCAATGACGAGAAGCTACAGAAAGAAAATCTGCAGTTTCTTCTTAGCAGGAAAGTGGATGGAATATTGGTATTTGCTGTAGGAATGCATGGAAAGTTTCTTCATGCTGCGAAAAAAGCAAATGTTCCGGTTGTTCTGGTTGACAGATCATTCCAGGATGAAGAATATGATTGCGTTGAGGTTGATAACCGGACAGCAATCTATCGTGCAACGAATAAATTAATTGAGAACCATCACAAGAAAATCGCTGTGATTGCCTCTAATATTGAATATACCGGAAGGGAACGTGTGAAAGGATATTCTGATGCGATGAACCAGGCAGGACTGGAGATTCCAAAAGAATACTGCAAGCTGGGAAGGCATTCTTTTGAACATGGGTACAGAGGAATGAAAGAACTTTTGGAGCTTGAAGACCGTCCGACCGGTGTGATCTTAGGAAACTATAACACCATGCTTGGTGGAATTATGGCATTGAACGAATCAGGACTCTCCTGTCCGCAAGATGTCTCACTTATTGGAGTGGACAATCTTCCGATGACCCAGGTGCTGCGCCCTAAATTATGGCTGATTGTCCAGCCAATGGAAACGATGTGCGAGAAGGCTGTAGCTATGCTCCTGGAGCGAGTAAATGGAGAGCAAAACGGTATGCCGGTAAAAATTAGTTTCAGTACCTCTGTAAGAGAGGGAGACTCAATACGAGACCTTGGATAGTGCATAAGCAAAATGCACAGAAAAGCGTGTGTTTTGTTGCGAAAATGGATGAAAAAATAGTGAAAACAAACAAAAACGAACCGTTTCGCCCTAAAAACGGTGGGGAATCTTGACAAAATGTGGAAACAAAGCTATAATTTATTCATGTATCAAAGGTGTGCGGGGAAATCGAAAACACACTTTGAAAAACAAAAAATCTTAAAGCTTTGAAAGCGAACCGTTACGCTGAGGTTAAGAGGAATGGGGGTATCGTAAGAGTTAATCGACAATCCAGTCAACACCAGCAAAGTAAAAGATGGGAGGAAGAAAATTGGAAAAAATTAAACAAAATCCTTTTGTAAAAAAGGTAGGATTTAACAGAATTGTTTTGTGCTGTGTCCTTCTTCTGATGTACGGACTCTTCTGTGCACTGACCGGAGGAAACTTCGCAGGAATGAACCGAATCATGAGCGCACTCAATTATGCTTATTTCCTTGGATTTTTATCACTGGGTGTTACATTTGTAATTGCTACAGGACAGATCGACTTCTCTATTGGACCGGTTATGTTCTGTTGTGCACTTATCTCAGGTTACACACTGACAACACATGGAATTTCAATGCCGGTTGCATTCCTGATCAGTATCCTTGTAGGATTTGCTTTTGGGCTCTTCAATGGATACTTGGTAGCTTACTGGTCAGTACCTTCATTCATCACTTCAATGGCAAGTATGAATATCGCAAAAGGTCTTGCATCAGTTTACACAAAGACACAGTCAGTCAGCTGGCCGCAGGCAGCAGATCCGGACAACGGATGGTTCAGAAATCTTGTAAGATATAACGGATTCCCGGTAGGACTTGTTATTCTTCTGGTTGTAGCAGTTATCTGTGCTATTATCCTGAATAAGACAAGAATCGGACGTTACATCCTTTGCCTTGGTAGTAACAAAGAAGCTGTTAGACTTTCAGGTGTAGATGTTAAGAAATGGGAAATGCTTGCATTCATTATCTGTGGAGTTCTCGTTGGAATGGGTGCTATCTTCTATGTATCTGCATATACAACAGTACAGCCTGGTTATGGAGATCAGTACAACAACGAAGCAATCGCCGGATGTGTAATGGGTGGTACATCCATGGCAGGTGGACTTGCATCCATCAGCGGTACAATCATTGGTGTATTTATCATCGCTCTTCTTCAGGAAGGAATTCTGGCTCTTGGCTTTACAAAAGATTATCAGCTTATCATTACAGGTGTTATTGTTATCGTCGCAGTATTCAGTGACGTACTTGCAAGACGCAGAAAGAACTAATTTCTCTTCTATAATAAGAGATCAGCTTTATGAATGATGAACGAAATGTTTGATTGAAAGAAAGGCAAGGGTAATAAAATGGGCGAAGTTATATTGGAAATGAAAGGGATTGATAAATCTTTCCCAGGTGTTCACGCACTTGACCATGTAGATCTTGAGATCAGAAAAGGCGAAGTTCTTGCTCTTATGGGAGAGAACGGTGCCGGTAAGTCAACTCTGATGAAAGTTCTCACAGGTATTTATACAAAAGATTCAGGAACAATTACATATGAAGGTAAAGAAGTTGAGTTCCATAGTGCTCGTGAAGCGCAGGACAATGGTGTTATCATCGTACACCAGGAGCTGAACATGCTTGGTCATCTGACAGTTGCTCAGAACATCTTCATCGGAAGAGAGTTCAAGAAGGGTATCAAGATCGATGACAAGAAGATGAACGAAGAAGCACAGAAACTGTTCGACAGAATGAACGTTGATATTGATCCGAGAGAGACAATGTCAAAACTTACAGTAGGTAAGCAGCAGATGTGTGAGATCGCAAAAGCAATTTCACATGATGCAAAGATCATCATCTTTGACGAGCCATCAGCAGCTCTGACAGAGACAGAGATCGAGCAGTTGTTCAAGATCATCCGTGACCTGAGAAGTCAGGGAATGGGAATTGTTTATATCTCCCACCGTATGGATGAGATCAAAGTGATCACAGACCGTGTTACAGTCATGAGAGATGGTACTTATGTCGGAACATTGATCACAAAAGAAAGTACAAAAGACGACATCATCAACATGATGGTTGGACGTGTTATTTACGAAGATCCGAAGGAGAAGAACATGACACCTCCGGGAGCACCGGTTGTTCTTAAGGTAGATCATCTGAACGCAGGTAAGATGGTTCAGGATGTAAGCTTTGAACTTCACAAAGGTGAGATCCTTGGATTCTCCGGACTGATGGGAGCTGGACGTACAGAGACAGCCAGAGCACTCTTTGGAGCTGACCCGATTGACAGCGGTGATATTTATATCAATGGTAAGAAGGTTACAATCAAGAGTCCACAGGATGCTGTTAAGTATGGTATCGGTTATCTGTCAGAGGATAGAAAGAGATATGGTATTGTTGTACAGAAATCAGTTGCTGAGAATACAACAATGGCAACACTTGAAAAATTCATGAGCGGTCCTTTTATCGATAAGAAGAAAGAGAACAAGATTGCTCAGGAATATGTTGAGCAGCTTGCAACAAAGACTCCTGGTACAGATCAGCTGGTAGTTAACCTGTCAGGTGGTAACCAGCAGAAAGTCGTTATTGCAAAATGGCTGACAAGAGACTGTGACATCCTTATCTTCGATGAGCCTACAAGAGGTATCGACGTTGGAGCTAAGAATGAGATTTACAAGCTGATGAATCAGCTGGCAGCAGAAGGAAAAGCCATTATTATGATTTCCTCCGAGATGACAGAGATCCTTCGTATGAGTGACAGAATCGTTGTTATGTGCGAAGGTAAGAAGACAGGTGAGCTGGATATTTCCGAAGCTACACAGGAAAATATCATGAACATGGCTACACGTGAGATTGAGTAGGGAGGGAAAAAGTAATGGCAAATAATACAACAAAGAAGGCCGGTTCTAATAAGTCATTTATTGACAGAATGGGAGGACAGAAATTCATCGTCCTGCTCGTTGTAATTGCACTGTTTATCTTCTTCTGTGCAATGAGCCCGAACTTCAGAAAATATACAACATTTATTAACATTCTGGACTTCTCCTATTATATTGTCCTGATGGCAATTGGAGTAGCCTTTCCACTGATGACAGGTGGTGTTGACCTGTCAATCGGTACTGGACTTGTATGTTATTCACTCGTTGGTGGATATCTGATCGTTCACAAAGGAATGCCTACAATCGTTGGTATCCTTGCAGCAATTATTCTTGGAATGCTGATTGGTGTTCTGAATGGTGTACTGGTAGCAATCATGGATCTGCCGGCATTCCTGGCAACACTTTGTACTTGTATGATTACTCGTGGACTTGGTTCCATTATCGTAGGTGGATTCGGAATCTCATGGCCGGCAGCAGCAGCACCGGGCGGATGGTTCAGAAGTATCTTCAAGATTCAGTCTGGCGGACAGAATATCCCGATCGGTTTCTTATGGGTAATTCTTCTGGTTGTTGTTATGACATTTGTACTGAATCATACAAGAATTGGACGTTATACACTTGCAATCGGAAGTAACAAAGAAGCAACAAGACTTTCCGGAGTTAATGTAAGATTCTATCATATTGCAGCATATGTAATCTGTGGATTCTTCGCAGGACTTGCTTCTATCGCATACTCCGCTATCTTCGCTACAGTTCAGCCAGGAAGTGGTGCTGGATTCGAGCTTGAAGCTATCGGTGGAGCAATCATCGGTGGTGTATCCATGACAGGTGGTGTAGGAAGCATCACAGGAACACTGTTTGGTGTATTCGTTATCTGTCTTCTGAAGACTGGTCTTCCATTCATCGGACTGACAGCTAACTGGCAGCAGATCATTACAGGATTTGTCCTGATCGCAGCCGTACTTGTTGATATTCTTAAGAGAAAAGCAGGAAAAGAGTAATTTTTTCCACTTAAATTCGGAATTTGTGAAAAATCACGAAAAAGCAATAATTAATTGCAAAACCATTGGTAATGTGTTATATTATTAATGTGTGCGGATAGATAGCAGCGGGGAAACATGCTGAAAAAAGCGTGAAAAAGAAAGCTGTTACTATAGAAGCTAAACGAAACAGACTGTATAAAGAGTTTTCGGACAAAGAAGCCTGGGCAAACTACTTCTGCAGAGCGATTTAAGAAATGCACGAAAGAGGCTCTGCCAGAGAGGCCCGGCATTAGGGAGAGGAAAACTGGAAGAAAACTCAGACAAGCAGTCACAAATTTATTTTGTCAGGAGGACATAATTATGAAAAAGAAAGTTTTAGCAGTTTTACTTGGTGGATGTATGGTAGTTGGAATGCTCGCAGGATGTGGATCCAAGGCAGATGACACTAAGAAAGCAGATGGCGACACTAAGACAGAAGGATCAGGAGATTCCAAGGGATATCATTTCGAAGTTGTTGTAAAGAGCTTCCAGTCTTCATACTGGCAGGCAGCTGTACAGGGAATCAACCAGGCTTGTGATGAGCTCGGTGTTACAGCTAACACAACAGGACCGAACGCTGAGTCCGATATCGCTGACCAGGTTAACATGCTGAACAACGCAATCAACAAAGATCCAGACGGAATCGCTCTTGCAGCTTGTGACCAGAACTCAGTTATTGATTCACTGAAGTCAGCACTTGAGAAGAAAATCCCAGTAGTATGCTTCGACTCAGGTGTTCCGGACGCTCCAGAAGGATCTGTATACGCAACAGTTGTAACAGACAACGAGCAGGCTGGTGGAATTGCTGCTGAGCACATCTATCCAGCAATCAAAGACAAACTTGGAAAAGGACAGGTTCGTGTAGGTGAAGTTAACCAGGATGCAACATCCGCTAACATTTCTGAGCGTGGTATGGGATTCATCAACAAGTTCATCGAACTTGCTAAAGCTGATGGATTTACAGTAGCAGTTGTAGGAAATGACTTCTATGTAAACCAGGTTAAAGACAACGGAGATCAGGCATCTGCAGACGTTATCCTTGAAGTTGCAGTTCCGGCTCAGACAACAGTTGAGCTGTGTGCTACAGAGGCTTCTAACATCATGAACAAAGACGATACAATCGCTATGTTCGGATCAAACCAGGTATCTGCTGAGGGGGTTCTCACAGCTAACCAGAACCTGAACAAACTTGGAACAGATGATGATAAGATCGTTGCAGCTGGATTCGATGCTGGATCAGTTATCAAAGCCGCTGTTAAAGATGGTACATTACTTGGTGCTGTTACACAGTCTCCTCTGATGCAGGGTAAAATCTCCATCGAGACTCTTGCTAAGATCTGTGATGGTGAGTCTGTAGAAGACGTTACAACAGATGGTTACTGGTATGATTCTACAAACATGGATGATGAGGATATCTCTCCAAACCTGTATGACTAATTCATATCTGTAAAGAGAAGCTGAATTATTAAAGTGAAAAGAAAGGAATCGGGAAATTCCCGGTTCCTTTTTTAAAATAATATGTTATTATATCAAGGAGGAAGATAATATGTTAAAAGGAATTCCAAAAATTTTATCACCAGAACTGTTGAAAGTACTTGCTGAGATGGGACACAGTGACAGACTGGTTATCTCTGATGGAAACTTCCCGGCTGAATCAATGGGAAAAGACGCGATTGTGATCCGTTGCGACGGACACGGAGTACCGGAGATTCTTGATGCAATTCTTCAGGTGTTCCCTCTGGACAGCTATGTGGAGCATCCGGTAAATCTTATGGAAGTTATGCCTGGAGATACTGTGGAGACACCAATCTGGGATACATATAAAGAGATTATCCGTAAATATGATGACAGAGGTGATGCTGTTGTTGGAAACATTGAGCGTTTTGCATTCTATGATGAAGCTAAGACAGCTTATGCGATCATTGCAACAGGTGAATCAGCACTTTATGCGAATGTAATGCTTCAGAAGGGTGTTGTAACAGACTAGTCACATTTTTTAACGTAATGGAGGAACAATATGCTTGATCATGTAGAAAAAATATTTGCAGATATGAAGCCGATGATGAAAAAGTTGAAGAAGGCTTCTTATAAAGTAAATATGGAGGCTTTTATAGAGAATCATGGACATTATTTCCGTGAGATGACAGAATATATGGAGAATGCTTCTGATAAAGAGACGGCAGCCAAAGAGCTTGCAGTAGACTTTACAGATAAGGTTTATGATGCATATGTTTCTCCGAAAAAAGGAAAAATAGACAGTGCAGTTCAGACAGATCTGAATTTCTTTATGATCTATTATGTATTTCCGGCAATTCTTTTGACAGAGCATGACGATGCGAAACTGATCGCAGATCATCTCTGCAGCAGATGGGGAGAAAAGTTTAAGAACAGTAAGATTCAGTATACAGATTATGATTCCCTGTATGTTTCATTCCGTGAGAAGATATTTGGAATCTTTTAATACTTGCAAATCAACCTTACTTGTGATAGAATAATTGAGATTCATGTAATGGCATGAGAAGATTTTAGAAGCTATATTTTTATGGTTTAATAAGTGTGCTGTTACGTTAGTGTGTAGGAGGTCATGGAAGATGGACATTTTGAAGATTGTTTTATACATTATCTTTGTTATAGACTGTATCGCATTATCAGCGATTATTCTTTTGCAGGAAGGAAAGTCAGCCGGATTGGGAACAATTGGCGGTATGGCGGATACTTATTGGGGACAGAACAAGGGACGTTCTATGGAAGGTGCACTTGTAAAGTCTACAAAGTTTCTTGCTATCCTTTTCCTGGTGCTTGCAGTAGTACTGAACCTTAAGGTTTTTAATTAATAACAGATGATGAAGTGAGTATAAGACATTCTATAATAAGACTATAGAATGTCTTTTTTTACTTTAAGTAGTGATGAAAGGTTACATCGTGTGAACAGTAACGATGAAAGGAAACAGAATGGATCAGACATTTGAAAAGAGAAAAAAAGTGATTTATGACTTTATTTGTGATGATTTTTATATCCCAATGAAAGTCAAAGAGATTGCGACGGTTCTTCAGGTATCGAAAGAACAGAGAAGAGAGCTTCAGGAAGTGTTGGATGCGCTCGTTGAAGAAGGAAAGATTACACTTTCTAAAAGAGGGAAATACAGTAAAGGGCAGACGAAGCGTATCACAGGAACCTTCCAGGCGAATATCCGTGGATTTGGATTTGTTATGGTAGAGGGTGAAGATGAGGATATCTTTATTCCGGGAGAGAATGTGAACGGTGCATTCCAGGGAGATGAAGTGGAATGTATTATTACAGGTGCGCCGGGAGGTAAGAGAAAAGAAGGAAAAATCGTAAGAATCGTGTCGCATCAGGTGAAGAAGATTGTCGGATTGTATGAGAAGAGTAAGAGTTTTGGATTTGTACGTCCGGATAATCAGAGATATCTGAAGGATATTTATATTCCGGCCGGAAAAGAGATGGGTGCCATGGACGGTCATAAGGTTGTGGTAGAACTGACATCTTATGGACAGGAACATGCTAAGCCGGAAGGAAAGATTGTTGAGATCATCGGTCATGTGAATGATCCGGGAGCAGATATTTTATCTATTGTAAAGGATTATGATCTTCCTACAGAATTTCCGGAGAAGGTATTGAATCAGGCGGTTCGTGTTGGAAAAGATGTATCAGAAGCAGATTGTGCAGGAAGATTGGATTTACGCGACTGGCAGATGGTTACGATCGACGGTGAAGATGCGAAGGATCTGGATGATGCGGTTTCTCTGACAATGAAGGATGAGAATTATCAGCTGGGAGTTCATATTGCGGATGTTACCAATTATGTACAGGAGAAAAGTGCTCTGGATCGAGAAGCACTGAAGCGTGGGACGAGTGTTTATCTTGCTGACCGTGTCATACCGATGTTGCCGCATGTGTTGTCGAATGGCATCTGTTCTCTGAATGCAGGGGAAGACCGTCTGGCATTATCCTGTATTATGACAGTGTCTCCGAAAGGCGAGGTGATCGATCATCAGATCGCGGAGACTGTGATCCGGGTAGACAAGCGTATGAGTTATACAGGTGTATCTAAGGTGCTGGCAGAAGAACCGGAAGCACTGGAAGAAGATAAGGATTTTGTTCCGATGATTCGGAAGATGCAGGAACTTTCAACGATTCTCAGAGAACGACGCGGCAAGAGAGGTTCGATTGATTTTGATTTTCCGGAGACAAAGATTGAATTGGATGAGAAGGGGAAACCAATTAATATCAAACCTTATGAGAGAAACAGTGCAACGAAGATCATCGAAGATTTTATGCTTCTTGCTAATGAGACAGTGGCAGAAGAATATTTTTGGAGAGAGGTTCCATTTCTCTACAGAACACATGAAGTTCCGGATGAAGAGAAGATAAAGAAACTGAGTACATTTATCAATAATTTCGGTTATCATATTCATGTGCATGATGAAGTAAAGCCAAAGGAGATTCAGAAACTTCTTAGTCAGGTGGAAGGAACCCCGGAAGAAGCTCTGATCAGCAGACTTACATTACGCTCCATGTGCCAGGCAAAATACACAACAGAGAATACAGGACACTTTGGATTGGCAGCGAAGTATTATACACATTTCACTTCTCCGATCCGCCGTTATCCGGATCTCCAGATTCATAGAATCATTAAGGAGAACCTGCGCGGACGATTGAATGAGAATCGTATAGAACATTATGACAAGATCCTCCCGGAAGTAGCGAAGCAGTGTAGTGACAGAGAACGACTGGCAGAAGAGACAGAACGTGAAGTTGTGAAGATGAAAAAAGCAGAGTATATGCGCATGCATATTGGAGAAGAGTACGAAGGTGTCATTTCCGGTGTTACAAAATGGGGAATCTATGTAGAACTTCCGAATACAGTAGAAGGCCTTGTTCATGTTGTGGACCTGCGGGACGATCATTATAATTTTATAGAGCAGACATATGAAATGGTCGGAGAGCATACAGGAAAGACATATAAACTTGGTGAAAAGGTGCGTGTCCGCGTAAGTGATGCAGATAAGCTGCTCCGGACAATTAATTTCGAGCTGGCATAATACTTGCAGGAGTGCGGTTAAAATAGATGAGTTAGAGGTTGGAATCAGATGGCAAAGACAGAGAAAAAACTTATTGCGAATAATAAAAAAGCATATCATGATTATTTTATTCTTGAGAAATACGAAGCAGGACTTGTGCTGCATGGCACAGAAGTAAAGTCTCTTCGTATGGGAAAGTGTAGTATCAAAGAAGCATTTATCCGTGTGGAAGACGGGGAGATGTATATCTATGGTATGCATATCAGTCCTTATGAGAAGGGGAATATCTTTAACAAAGATCCGCTTCGTGTGAGAAAGCTGCTTCTTCATAAGAAGGAGATACTGAAAATATTTGGTAAGATGAAAGAACAGGGAATTACAGTTGTTCCGCTGCAGGTTTATTTCAGTGGAAGTCTTGTAAAGATTGAGATCGGACTTGCCAAAGGTAAGAAATTATATGACAAGCGTGAGACGATCGCAAAGAAAGATCAGAAGCGTGAAGCACAGAGAGAATTCAAAGCGTTCAATCGATAAAGGATTGAGGCAGGAGCGAATAGAAAAAGCAATTGGATCAGAAACCAATTGCTTTTTTTACTTCATTGATATCGCCAGTAAATACAAGTCCACCCATTCCGGCTTCTTTTGCTGCATTGATGTTTGGCTCAAGATCATCAATAAAGAAACATTCTTCTGCCTTTAAATCAAATTTCCTGAGAAAATGACTGTAGATTTCAGGAGATGGCTTTGCAAGTCTGATCGGTCCGGAAAATAAGATTCCGTCAAACTGAGAAAGAAGTTCATTTCCTTCATAGTATTCTGCAAAATAGGTTGGAGCATTAGACAGCAGATAGATTGGTATATTGCGCTCTTTTAATTCATGGATAAATGTAATGGTATCCGGAAGTAAAGTAGTGCAGCGTGGCCATTCTTTTGCAAACCGGCGGATGCAGTCTTTCAAATGTTCCGGAACCTGATCGATGACTTCATTTATGTAACTATCATAATCAAGTGTACCGGCGTCAAGCTCTGCCCAGCGTTTATAAACGATTTCGGATAAATCATCCAGTTCTTCTTCATATGGGCAGAATTCTGAGAGGATCGCTTTTCCATCAAAACGTCCGATGACATTTCCAAAGTCAAAAACAATATTCTTGTATTTCATGACAAATTTCCTTTCTGAACAGTTACGTTTATTTTATTATACCGCGCAGAAAAGACAGATTCAAATAAAATATGCATTGCTGTTCACACGATGTGCGAACAGTAACTAATAGACAAAAAGAGAAAAACTGTCTAAAAATTATCTTGACATCTATTTTATTTATGATATACTTTGAGAGTCAAAGTATTTAAAGGTCAAAACAATTATGGTTCAGATCTGGAAAGAATCATACTGTGAAGAGTGACAATTATTTTGACAGAGTTGGAGAAGAGATATGATAGGAAGAATATGCGGGACAGGATCGTACATACCGTCCCATCGAATGGACAACGTGGAATTGTCCTCTCTGGTCGACACAAGTGATGAATGGATCCGGGAACGCACAGGAATTCAAAGCCGACATCTCGCAAAACAGGAGACGGTATCTTTTATGGCTGCAAAAGCAGCAGAAGAAGCTCTTGCAGACAGCGGGCTGAAAGCAGAAGAGATTGACCTGATCCTTGTAGCGACGTCTTCTTCAGAAACAGTATTTCCGAATACTTCCTGTGAAGTGCAGAAAGCAATCGGTGCAGTTCATGCATGGGGATACGATCTGAATGCAGCCTGTTCGGGATTTATTCTCGCATTGAATACGGCGCAGTCTTATATCCGTTCGGGTCTTGTTAAGACTGCACTGGTGATCGGTGCAGAGAAGATGAGCAGAATTGTAGACTGGAAAGACCGTGGAACTTGCATTTTATTCGGAGACGGTGCAGGTGCAGTGGTTCTCCGGGGAGAAGAAAGTGAAAGCGCAAAAGCGGTCTACACGGCCATGGCACATTCGGCAGGAGACAAGGGAGAGGCATTGACCTTACAATATGGAACAGAAGAAACGCCGGTAATCCGGATGGATGGACAGGCAGTTTTTAAGTTCGCTGTGAGAAAAGTACCGGAAATCATCGAAGAAATGTTGAAAAAAGCAGATGTTTCAAGAGAAGATGTGGATTACTTTGTTTTGCATCAGGCAAACAGAAGAATCATTGAAGCGGCTGCAAAGAGGGTTGGCGTAGAAATTGAGAAGTTCCCAATGAATCTTGGTGAATATGCGAATACGTCGGCGGCGTCAGTTCCAATCCTTTTAAATGAAATGAATCGGGATGGAAAGCTGAAAAGAGGTCAGAAAATTATACTTGCCGGATTCGGGGCAGGACTTACATGGGCAGGATGCCTGATGGAATGGTAAATTCAAGAAAGGAAAACAAAATCATGTTAGAAAAAGTAAAAGAAATCGTAGCAGAGTCATTAAACGTAGAGGAAAGCACATTAAGTGAGACAACATCTTTCAAAGAGGATCTTGGAGCAGATTCCCTGGATCTTTTTGAGATGGTAATGGCATTTGAGGAAGCTTTTGAAGTAGAGATCCCATCTGAAGATCTGGAGCAGATCACAACAGTGGGTGACGTTGTAAAATATATCGAATCACACAAGTAGAAGTATAGAACAAGTAGAAAACGAAGCATTTCGGTTCCTTTTCGGCAGCCGATCCGAGAGAACCGTTGATAGAGAAGTGATCAAGAAGGGAGTTCTTATGAGAACGAGAATAACAGAATTACTTGGAATTGAGTACCCGATCATTCAGGGCGGTATGGCATGGGTTGCAGAATATCATTTGGCGGCAGCAGTTTCAAATGCCGGTGGACTTGGACTGATCGGAACAGCAAGTGCACCGGCCGAGTGGGTCAGAGAACAGATCCGTGAGGCAAAGAAGCTGACAGATAAGCCGTTTGGAATCAATATTATGATGATCAGTCCTTATGCAGATGAAGTTGCAAAGGTGGCTGTCGAAGAAGGTGTCGCAGTTGTCACGACCGGTGCAGGATCTCCGGAAAAATATATAAAGATGTGGAAGGAAGCCGGAATCAAAGTGATCCCTGTAGTTGCTTCTGTAGCGATGGCGAAGAGAATGCAGCGTTGTGGAGCAGATGCTCTGGTGGCAGAAGGAACAGAAGCAGGCGGACACATCGGTGAGAATACAACGATGGTTCTCGTTCCGCAGGTTGTAGATGCAGTTGAAATCCCGGTGATCGCAGCCGGAGGAATTGCAGATGGAAGAGGAATTGCAGCGGCATTTATGCTCGGAGCAGAGGGCGTCCAGATCGGAACACGTTTTGTTGTGACAGAAGAAGCACAGGTGCATGAGAATTATAAAGAATGCATTTTGAAAGCAAGGGATATTGATTCTCGTGTGACAGGAAGATCTACAGGTCATCCGGTTCGTGCTCTTCGTAATAAAATGACGAAAGAGTATCTTGAGAAAGAACAGGCAGGAGCAACATTCGAAGAACTTGAACATCTGACACTAGGAGGACTCAGGAGAGCTGTTGTTGATGGAGATGTTCAGAGCGGAAGCGTGATGGCAGGGCAGATCGCAGGTATGATCAAGGAGAAGCTTACCTGTCAGGAAGTGATCCAGAAGCTGGTCTCACAGACAGATGAACTGATCGGAGGAAAAGGATTCTATGAGTAAGATCGCATTTATTTTCCCGGGACAGGGAGCACAGAAAGCCGGAATGGGAAAAGATTTCTATGAAAACAGTAAGATGGCAGCAGAGGTGATCGACCGTGCAAGTGAACTGCTTGGACTGGATATGAAAGCACTCTGCTTTGAGGAAAATGATCTTCTGGATCAGACAGAATATACACAGGCAGCACTTGTGACTGTCTGTATGGCAATGGAGAAGGTATTAAGAGAACGGGGACTCGCCCCGGATGTCACAGCAGGTTTAAGCCTGGGTGAATATTGTGCGATTGCTTCAGCAGGAGGAATGAGCACAGAAAATGCAATCACAACAGTAAGAAAACGCGGGATTCTGATGCAGAATGCAGTACCGGGTGGTCAGGGAGCCATGGCAGCGGTTCTCGGACTGGATGCCGGAAAGATTGAGGAAGTGCTGGCAGATCGAAGTGGTGTAATGATCGCCAACTACAATTGTCCGGGACAGATTGTGATTACAGGATGGAAGGAAGATGTGGAACAGGCAGCAGATGCACTGAAGGAAGCCGGAGCAAAGAGAGTCCTTCCGCTGAATGTCAGTGGACCGTTCCATTCTTCCCTCTTGGAGCAGGCCGGAGAAGAGCTTGGAAAAGAACTGGAACAGGTAGAATTTTCTGATCTACAGATCCCATATGTGACGAATGTGACAGCAGAATATGTAACTGATATTACAAAGACAAAAGAACTGCTCGCACGTCAGGTAGCATCTTCCGTACGCTGGCAGCAGAGTATGGAACTTCTGATCGCGGACGGTGTAGATACATTTGTCGAGATCGGGCCTGGAAGAACACTGGCTGGTTTCTTGAGAAAGATAAACCGTGAGGTGAAAGTGTATAACGTCGGAACCTGGGAAGACGTAGATAAGGTGGTAAATGAATTATGTTAGACAGACTGACAGGGAAAGTTGCGGTAGTGACAGGTGCTTCCAGAGGAATCGGAAGAGCGATCGCGCTGCGTCTGGCACAGGAGGGTGCAGCAGTAGTGATCAATTATAATGGATCGAAAGAGCGCGCGCAGGAAGTGAAAACAGAGATTGAATCTGCAGGCGGAACAGCACAGATCATGCAGTGTGATGTGGCAGATGCAGCATCTTGTGATGAGATGTTTCAGACAATCATGAAAGAATTCGGAAGAATAGATATCCTTGTGAACAATGCGGGAATTACAAGGGACGGACTGCTTATGAAAATGGCAGAAGAGGATTTTGATGCTGTGATCGATACGAATCTGAAAGGAACTTTTCATTGTATCCGTGCAGTCTCAAGACAGATGCTGCGTCAGAGATCCGGAAGAATTATTAACCTGTCTTCTGTATCAGGAGTTCTTGGAAATGCAGGACAGGCTAATTATTCCGCATCAAAGGCTGGTGTGATCGGACTCACAAAGAGTGCAGCAAGAGAACTGGCTTCCAGAGGAATTACCGTAAATGCGATCGCTCCGGGATTTATTAACACAGAGATGACAGAAGTACTTTCAGAGAAGGTGAAAGAAGGAGTAACAGCCCAGATCCCTCTTGGAAAGTTTGGAGAGACAGAAGATATTGCGAATGCGGCGGCATTTCTTGCTTCTGATGAAGCACGTTATATCACAGGCCAGACGCTGCATGTAGACGGCGGAATGGCGATGTAAGAATAGAAGGAGTAGGAAAATGAAGAGACGAGTTGTTGTAACCGGAATGGGTGCGGTGACACCGATTGGAAATACAGTAGAAGAATTCTGGAACGGAATCAAAACGGGTAAAGTCGGAATTGGTCCGATCACAAAATTCGATACAACAGATTATAAGGTTAAGCTGGCAGCAGAAGTGAAAGATTTCGTTGGAAAAGAACGAATGGATTTCAAGGCAGCAAAGAGAATGGAACTGTTCTCCCAGTATGCGGTTGCAGCAGCAAAGGAAGCATTTGCAGATGCGGGACTTGATATGGAGCAGGAAGATCCTTACCGTGTGGGAACGATCATCGGTTCAGGTATCGGAAGTCTCAGCTGTGTAGAGCAGAATTACGACAAGATCCAGACAAAAGGACCGGCGCGTGTAAATCCATTGATGGTTCCGCTGATGATCTCCAATATGGCAGCAGGAAATGTATCCATTCAGCTTGGCCTGAAAGGAAAATGTACAGATGTCGTGACAGCATGTGCATCTGGATCTAACAGTATTGGAGATGCACTCCGTGCGATTCAGTATGGTGACTTGGATGTCTGTGTTGCAGGTGGTACAGAGAGCTGCATCTGTCCGACCGGAATTGCAGGATTTACTGCGTTGACAGCACTGTCTACAAATGAAGATCCGATGACAGCTTCACGTCCGTTTGATCAGGACAGGGATGGATTTGTCCTCGGAGAAGGAGCCGGGATCGTAGTTCTGGAAGAACTTGAACACGCAAAAGCGAGAGGTGCGAAGATTTACGCAGAACTCGCTGGATACGGCTCTACAGGAGACGCTTATCATATTACATCTCCGGCAGAAAATGGAGAAGGAGCCGGAATGGCGATGAAACTTGCAATGAAAGAGGCTGGTGTGGCACCGGAAGAAGTGGATTATATCAATGCCCATGGAACAAGTACACATCACAATGACCTTTTTGAGACGCGTGCGATCTGTTATGCATTAGGAGATGCAGCCGAAAATGTAATTGTCAATTCAACAAAATCTATGATCGGTCATCTTCTTGGAGCAGCAGGAGCAGTAGAATTTGTTGTCTGCGTAAAGAGTATTCTGGATAATTTCATCCATCAGACAGTTGGTACAAAGAATGTGGATCCGGAATGTGGATTGAATTATGCAGTAGGCGCACCGATAGAGAAAGAAGTGAACTGTGTGATTTCTAATTCTCTTGGGTTTGGTGGGCACAATGTGTCTCTTCTTGTAAAACGTTTCGAAGAGTAAGGAGAAGCGAAGATGAAGATGGAAGAAATATTGAAGCTGATCGAAGCTGTATCGGCTTCTACGCTCACAGAATTTAAATATGAAGAAAATGGAACAAAGCTGAATCTGAAAAAGGAACAGCAGAAGGTAGAAATCGTTCAGAATGCAGCTTCTATTCCGCTGACAGGAATTTCCGGTGGTGATTTCCAGGCAACTGTTCTTCCACAGAACATGGCTGTATCCGGAAGTTCTGAGAATGCAGATCCGGAAGAAAACCTTGAAAAAGAACCAGAAGGCAAGCTGATCATTTCACCGCTGGTTGGAACTTTCTACGCTGCACCGGCAGAGGATGCACCGAGTTTTGTCAAGGTTGGTGACAAGGTCGAAGTCGGACAGGTTGTCGGAATCGTAGAAGCGATGAAACTTATGAATGAGATTGAGAGTGAATGTGCCGGTACAGTTGCAGAAGTTCTTGTAGAAAATGGAGAACCGGTAGAATACGGCCAGCCGCTTTTTAGAATTGTTTAAGAAAGGGATTCAGATATGAATAGTTTAAATGTAGAACAGATTCAGGAAATCATTCCGCACAGACATCCATTTCTTTTGATTGATAAGATTGAAGATTATGTTCCGGGAGAATATGCAATTGGATACAAGGGTGTTTCTTATCATGAAGATTTCTTCCGTGGACATTTCCCACAGAAAGCAGTAATGCCGGGAGTTCTGATTCTTGAGGCGCTTGCTCAGACAGGAGCTGTGGCAATCTTAAGTGTACCGGAGAATCAGGGAAAGATTGCATTCTTCGGTGGTGTACAAAAATGTCGCTTCAAAGGAATGGTATTTCCGGGAGATCAGTTGAAATTAGAGACAAAGATCATTAAAAGAAAAGGACCGGTAGGCGTAGGAGAAGCTGTGGCAACCGTTGACGGAAAGGTCGTTGTTACGGCAGAACTTACATTTATGGTTGGAGAATAAAAAAATCAGGAGCAGAAGAAATGATAGAGAAGATTTTAATTGCGAACAGAGGGGAGATTGCAGTCCGGGTGATCCGCGCCTGCAGAGAAATGGGAATCCGTACGGTTGCTGTTTACTCTGAGGCAGATAAAGATGCGCTGCATACCCAGCTCGCAGATGAAGCAGTCTGTATAGGTCCTGCTCCATCCGCAGAAAGTTATCTGAATATGCAGAATATCATCAGTGCGACACTTGTGTCTGGCGCAGATGCAATCCATCCGGGATTCGGATTCCTTTCTGAAAACAGCAAATTTGCAGAACTGTGTGAACAGTGCAAGATCACATATATCGGACCAGATTCAAAGGTGATCAGTGCTCTTGGAAACAAATCCGTTGCAAGAAATACGATGGTGGCAGCAGGTGTTCCGGTTATTCCGGGAAGCAAGGAGCCGGTGTATACCGTAGAAGAAGGCGAGAAGATCGCTGGTGAGATCGGTTATCCAGTCATCGTTAAGGCAGCACTTGGCGGTGGGGGAAAGGGAATGCGTGTCGCACAGACACCGGACGAGTTCCAGGCAAGTTTCCAGACAGCACAGAAAGAAGCGCAGATGGCATTCGGAGACGGAACAATGTATCTGGAACATTTTGTAGAACATCCGCGTCATATAGAATTCCAGATTCTTGCAGATAAGTATGGAAATGTGGTCCATCTTGGAGAAAGAGACTGTTCCATTCAGAGAAATCATCAGAAGATGATCGAGGAATCTCCATCAGAAGCACTGACTCCAAAATTGAGACAGAAGATGGGAGAAGCGGCTGTAAAAGCGGCGAAGGCAGCTCATTATACGAATGCCGGAACGATTGAATTTCTCTTAGAAAAGAGTGGAGCCTTTTACTTTATGGAAATGAATACAAGAATTCAGGTAGAACATCCGGTGACAGAATGGGTGACAGGAATCGATCTGATCAAAGAGCAGATTAAGATTGCAGACGGACAGAGACTAAAACTTCAGCAGAAAGACATCAAGATCACAGGTCACGCGATTGAATGCAGGATCAATGCAGAGAACCCCAAAAAGAATTTCCGCCCGTCTCCTGGAAAAATCACAGATGTACATTTCCCGGGTGGTGAAGGCGTACGTGTAGACAGTGCGATTTACACAGGATATGAAGTTCCGCCTTATTATGATTCCATGCTTGCGAAACTGATCGTACATGCTGACGACAGAGAAGAGGCTATCCGTAAAATGAGAAGCGCACTTGGCGAAGTCATTATTGAAGGTGTGGACACAAATATTGATTATCAGTATGAGATTTTGAATCATAAAAAATTCATATCTGGAGATATTGATGTGGAGTTTATCGGAGGAATGATGAATGAGACTGCATAATATGTTTAAAAAGACCGGAGAGAAGATCACTTCGATTCATTCACGAAACAGAAAAAAGCCGGAAGCACCGGAAGGAATCTTGAAAAAATGTAATAAATGCGGTGCGGCAATCTTAACAGATGAAGTAATCAACGGAAAATATATTTGTCCTAAATGTCATGGATACTTTCGTATTCCGGCATATAAGAGAATTGAGCTTGTGACAGACGCAGGCTCTTTTGAAGAATGGGATGCAAAGATCGATGAAGGGGAAAGACCGGAGAATCCGTTGAATTTCCGGGGCTATACAGAAAAAGTCAAAGATTTAAGAGAAAAGACCGGGCTTGATGAAGCGGTTGTGACAGGAAAGGCAACAATCTGTGGATATCCGGTTGTGATCGGGGTCTGTGACGGAAGATTTATGATGGCCAGTATGGGACATGCGGTAGGAGAAAAGATTACCCGTGCAGTCGAGCGTGCAACAGAGGAGAGGCTTCCTGTTGTTCTTTTTACCTGTTCCGGAGGCGCACGTATGCAGGAGGGAATCATTTCCCTGATGCAGATGGCAAAGACTTCAGCGGCACTGAAACGCCACAGTGATGCAGGCTTTCTTTATATTCCGGTATTGACTGATCCAACTACGGGAGGTGTCACAGCAAGTTTTGCTATGCTTGGAGATATCATTCTTGCAGAACCGGGAGCTTTGATCGGATTCGCCGGTCCGCGTGTGATCGAGCAGACGATCGGACAGAAATTGCCGGAAGGATTTCAGAGAGCAGAATTTCTTCTTGAGCATGGATTTGTTGATCGGATCGTAACCAGGGATGAGATGAAGGAAGTACTGGGACAGATTCTGAAAATGCATACGGTTACAGATGAAAAGAAAGAAGACTGTCCGGAAAAGAAAAAAGAGAACAGAAAAAACATATCTGCAGGAAAAGAAAATGTGTCAGACTGGGAGCGTGTTCTGAAATCCAGGGAAAAAGAACGCCCGGTCGGTAAGGATTATATTGACAGATTGTTTACAGATTTTGTAGAATTACATGGAGACAGATATTATAAGGATGATCCGGCAGTAGTAGGCGGAATTGCGTATTTTCATGGAAAAGCAGTTACTGTGATCGCCCAGTGCAAAGGAAAGACAACGAAAGAAAATCTGGAACGGAATTTTGCAATGCCGTCTCCGGAAGGTTACAGAAAAGCACTGCGTCTGATGAAACAGGCAGAGAAGTTCCAGCGTCCGGTCATCTGTTTTGTAGATACTCCGGGGGCTTTCTGCGGAATGGAGGCAGAAGAGCGTGGACAGGGTGAGGCAATTGCCCGGAATCTGTATGAGATGTCAGCTTTGAAAGTGCCGGTTCTTTCAATTGTAATCGGAGAAGGTGGAAGCGGCGGTGCGCTTGCACTTGCAGTTGCAGATGAAGTGTGGATGATGGAGAATGCAGTGTATTCAGTACTTTCACCGGAAGGGTTTGCAAGCATTTTGTGGAAAGACAGCAAGAGAGCGTCAGAGGCGGCAGGAGTGATGCGTCTGACAGCAGCAGATCTTAAGGAACTTAAGGTGATCGAAGAAATAATTTGCGAGCCTGAAGTGTACCGGGAAGATACGATGGTTCCTGTGCTCTGTGAACTGGAAGAGAAGATGGAACATTTCCTTGAACAATATGGAAGCCTTTCAGAAAAACAACTGACAGATAGAAGATACGACAGATTTCGTCGAATGTAAGAGATAGAAAACATGGTATTGTCTGAATTAAGATAGCAGACCAGAATGAAAGTGATCCCGGAAGATTGAATAGAGAAGAGCTGTTTGAAGAGATCAGAGAACAGTAGAAGACGAGGAGGAAAAAAGATGGATGCGTATAATACCATCAATGACATTCTGGTACATTTATTTAATGAAATCTGGGAGCTGGAGAAAAAGGCGATCATTACAGAGGAGTTTAAAGACATCACAAACAACGATATGCATATAATAGAAGCAATCGGTGTTTCAGGAAAGACAACAATGTCTGTAGTGGCAAAGAAGATGAAGATTACGGCAGGTTCTCTGACCACAGCGGTGAATGGGCTGGTAAACAAGAAGTATGTAATGCGTGCCCGCGGTGAAGAAGATCGAAGAGTGGTATATATCTGGCTGACAGAAAAAGGGGAGAAGGCTTACTATCATCACGAGGAGTTTCACAGGGAGATGACAAATGCTGTGCTGAACAGACTGGACGAAAAAGAGATTCCGGTTCTTATGAAGACATTGGACGGACTTTCAGAATTTTTCAGGGGCTATTCTTCAGAGGAATAAAATGATAATTATCAAGGAAAATTTGACGTTTTGTCAAAAATGAGTTACAATAATCCGTATCGTGAATAATTTATCATTACGGACAAAAGTTCTTGTCATTATTTCGCGTTAAGAATCACATTGTAATGAGGTAGTGCCAATATACTTGGGTGTATATTTTAGGAGGGAAACAAGTATGGTAACAAAGAAGACATCTTCAACAACAAAAGCTGAAACAGCAACAGTAAAGACAGAGAAGAAAGAGACAGCAGCTGCGAAAGCAATCGAGACAAAGAAAGACACAACAAAGAAACTTGAAACAAAGGCAGCAGTGCTGGTAGATACACCAGAAGTTCAGGCAGAAGAAGTAAAAGAGACAGTGAAGAAGGCAGCTAAGAAGGTTGCAGCAAAAGCGGAAGATACAGCTGAAAAGGCTGTGAAGACTGTAAAGAAAGCAGCAGCTAAGAAGACAGCAGCCAAGACTACAAAGAAAGCTGATCTGAAGACAGAATTCTTCCTTCAGTTCTCTGGTAAAGAGTATACAGAGAAAGAGATTCTTAAGAAAGTCAAAGATGTATGGACAAAGGATTTGAAGAATAAAGTCGGAGACATGAAAGATGTTAAGATTTATCTGAAACCGGAAGAGTCAGCAGCATATTATGTTGTTAACGGAGATACAACAGGAAAAATCGATCTGTAAGATATAAATAAAAGATATAAGATCGCTTTCCGGATGTACCGGGAATAGGTTTACTTAAGAAAAGACAGGGAGTCAGACACAGCTGAATGCAGGTGAAGGACGAACCTGTCTTTTTGAATATTGGGAAAGTAAGGCAGTGTGCCTTAAGGTGACAGGAATCTGGCAAGTGCGGTTTGAGAAAGGAGTATGCAAGATGTACGAGAAAGAGATTGAGCAGCTGCAGGAAATGATTGATGAGAGTAACCGGATTGTGTTTTTCGGAGGAGCCGGTGTATCAACAGAAAGTAATATTCCGGATTTTCGAAGTGCAACAGGAATTTATCATCAGAAATATAAGTATTCACCGGAACAGGTGGTCAGTCATAGCTTTTTTATGAAATATCCGGAAGCATTCTATGAGTTTTATAAAGAGAAGATGATGATTTTGGATGCGAAGCCAAATGCTGCCCATCTGAAACTGGCAGAATTGGAGCAGACAGGAAAATTGCAGGCTGTTGTGACACAGAATATTGACGGACTGCATCAGGCGGCAGGAAGCAGAAACGTCTATGAACTTCATGGAAGCATCCACAGAAATTACTGTATGAAATGTGGGAAGTTCTATGATGCGGAATATGTGAAGAATTCAGAAGGAATTCCGAGATGCAGCTGCGGTGGGATGATTAAGCCGGACGTAGTACTTTATGAAGAGGGACTTGACCAGAAGACGATCCAAGGGGCAGTCGAAGCAATTTCATCAGCCGACATGATGATCATCGGAGGTACTTCCCTTGTTGTTTATCCGGCAGCCGGTTTTATTGATTATTTTCACGGAAAAAACCTTGTTGTGATCAATAAATCAGAAACAGCCAGAAGTGTCCGGGCAGAGCTTGCAATATCGGCTCCGATCGGAGAGATTCTTGGTGCAATTCAGGTGAGTGACGAATAAAAATTTTTTTTCTGCAAATACTTCTGAAAAGGAGGATGCTGTCAGCAGCAGAAAGAAGTATGGGAAGAAAAAAGAAAAAGACGATCAATCTTACTAAACTTGAACCGGAAGAAAAGCTGAAGTATGAGATAGCAGAAGAATTAGGCCTTTTAGATCGCGTGATGCAGGATGGGTGGAAGTCATTAACATCAAAAGAGACAGGACGGATTGGCGGAATGGTCACCGGAAGAAGACGAGAGATAAAAAAACAGACAAAAATTGCGGATAAAAATGATGAAAGATAAACAAAAGTAAAATTTTGAATGACACAGCTTTTGACAAATAAGGATAAATTTGGTAAAATAGACAGAATGGGGAGAAATTATTTTGCGTTAGAATTCGCAGAGTTTTTGGAAAGTGATAACTTTGGTGGCATAAATGACAGAAAAAATTTCAATATTTGATGTGGAGATTTCCTGTATCAAGGCAAAAGAAGCGATGATGCAGGCAATCGGATTCATGAAAGACGATTCCGTCAATACCATTGAACTTGTATCGATGGAATCTCTGATGAAAGAACATGAAAATCCGGAGTGGAAAAAAAAGGTTTCTATGCAGGATCTGGTCCTTCCGGGAAGTGTAGAGATTCTTGAGGCAGCGAAGACGGATGATGCAAGATTGCTGCGTGAGACAGATAATAAATTATTTTTAAGAATGTTTTTGAAATATTTGCAGAAGAATCATCATAAGATTTATCTCCTGGCAGCAAGTCAGGAGGAACTTGTGAAAGCAGAAGAAGCTCTTGCAAGGTATAATCAGGGGATTCGTGTGGTGGGAGATGCCGTGATCCATCCGGAAGACGGAGAGCTGACGGATGCAGACCGAATCCATGGAATTGTGAATGCAGTCAACGGCTCAGAGGCAGATTGTATTTTATCAGTCCTTCCATCGCCGGTGCAGGAAGATTTTATTGAACAGAACAGGGCATTGATCGACACAAGAGTCTGGATTGGCTGTGGATCAGTTCTGATGCGCAGTTTTGATGACAGAAAAATGACGAGCAGAATAAAGAGAATGTTAGTAAAGAAAGTATTTCGCTATAAAGTAGAGAAACAGAATTAGTTTTTGTGAAGAATGCTAAAAGATAAAAATGTGAATATTTCATGGATTCGACGAAGAAATGCATAAAAAAGATGGATTTCCTCTTTCTTTTTTTGCTGTTTTGCCTTAATATAATATAAGAGTATGTGTGCAGATAAATAATGCATACGAAAAAATTGTGGAATATGCACATGCGTGTTACTACTTACAGTTTGCTGTGACCAGCAATACATCGTACAGAGTGGAGGAAAAAAGGATGATTTCGAATCAGATACTTCAAAACACTATTGAAGGATTAAAGGGAATATCAAGGGTTGATTTCTGTGTACTCGACACAGAAGGAAAAGAACTTGCAGCAACATTTGATATGGCAAAGGATTGTGGGGAAGCGGTTCTTTCTTTTGTTGAATCACCGGCAGACAGCCAGGTGATCCAGGGATGCCAGTTCTTTAAGATCTTTGATGAACAGCGTTTGGAATATGTTTTGCTTGCAGATGGCGAGACAGAAGATGTGTATATGCTTGGTAAGATTGCGGCATTTCAGATCCAGAGTCTGCTTGTAGCTTATAAGGAGCGTTTTGACAAAGATAACTTTATCAAAAATCTTCTTTTGGACAACCTTCTTTTGGTTGATATTTACAATCGTGCAAAGAAATTACATATTGACACAGAAGTAAAACGTGTTATCTTTATTATTGAAACATCGCACGAGAAAGACAGTGCTGCACTTGATAATGTGAGAAATCTTCTGGGAGGAAAGTCAAGAGACTTTATCACAGCTGTTGATGAGAAGAATATTATTGTTGTGAAAGAACTCTCAGATAAGGACGGCAATAAGGAACTTGAGAAGATGGCGAAAGAGATGCTGGATACGCTCCAGGCAGAGGGAGGCGACGAGCAGATCCATATTGCATACGGAACCATCGTAAGTGATATCAAGGAAGTATCCAAGTCATACAAAGAGGCAAAGCTTGCACTTGATGTAGGTAAGATTTTCTTTGATGAGAAGGATATCGTTGCTTATACAACACTTGGAATCGGTCGTCTGATCTATCAGCTGCCGCTGCCACTTTGTAAGATGTTTATCAAAGAGATTTTCGAAGCAAAATCTCCGGATGACTTTGATGAAGAGACATTGACAACGATCAATAAGTTCTTTGAGAACAGCCTTAATGTATCAGAGACATCCAGACAGCTCTATATCCACAGAAATACACTGGTATACAGACTGGATAAGCTTCAGAAGAGTACCGGTCTGGATCTGCGTGTGTTTGAGGATGCCATTACTTTCAAGATTGCCTTAATGGTAGTAAAGTATATGAAGTATATGGAGACATTAGAGTACTAGAAACGTAGGAGTATAGATAAGTTTTAGGAGGAACATATGATTGAATTAAGGAATGTGACGAAGGAGTATTCCAAAGGTCACGCAGCCTTGAATGGAGTTTCCGTGAAGATTGAGCGCGGAGAATTCGTATTCATCGTTGGTGACAGTGGATCAGGTAAGTCTACATTGATCAAATTGATCATGAAAGAGTTGAATCCGACCGAGGGTACAATTATCGTCAACGGCCAGAATTTGAACCGTATGAAACACAGAAACATTGCTAAATACAGAAGAGGACTTGGAGTTGTATTCCAGGATTTCCGTCTTTTGAAAGATCGTAGTATTTATGAGAATATTGCATTCGCATTGCGCGTGACTGAGACACCGACCCGTGTAATCAAGAAGAAGGTACCGGCGGCTCTGTCACTGGTTGGACTTGCACAGAAGTACAAGTCATTCCCGAAGGAACTTTCAGGTGGAGAGCAGCAGCGTGTAGCGATTGCAAGAGCAATTGTAAATGAACCTGCCATTCTGCTGGCGGACGAGCCGACAGGAAACCTCGACCCGACAAACTCATGGGAGATCATGAGTCTGCTGAAAGAGGCAAATGAGCGTGGAACAACAGTACTTGTTGTTACACATAACCAGGAGATCGTAAACGAGATGAACGAACGCGTCATTACTATGAAGCAGGGCGTAATCGTCAGTGATGAGAAAAAAGGTGGGTATATAAATGAGGATTAGTACATTTGGATACGTTGGAAAGCAGGGCGTTAAGAATATCTGGAGAAACAAGATGTTTTCACTCGCATCCATAGCGACGATGTCAGCATGTATTTTCCTGTTTGGATTGTTTTTCTCGATACTTGTTAACTTCCAGTATATTATTAAAAGCGCAGAAGAAGGTGTTGCAATCACCGTATTCTTTAATGATGACGCAACAGAGGAACAGAAGAAAGAGATCGGTGAGCAGCTTGAGTCCCGTGATGATGTTTCGGAAGTGAAGTATGTGTCAGCAGATGATGCATGGGCAGAGTTCCAGAAAGAGTATTTTGGAGACAACCCGGAACTTGCAGAAGGTTTTAAGGATGATAACCCGCTGGCAGGTTCAGATAACTATGAAGTCTACATGAAGACGGTAAAAGGCGATAATAAGGATTTGATTGCGAAGAGTAAGTCTCTTTCAGCTACGCAGCAGGATCTGGTTAAATTTGCACAGAGTCTGGACGGAGTCAGACAGGTCAATAAGTCAGATGTTGTAGCGAACACACTTTCCAGTGTGAATATGCTTGTTGCATATGTTTCAATTGCGATTATCGCAATTCTTCTCGGAGTATCGATCTTCTTGATCAGTAATACGGTAACAACAGGTATTACGGTCAGAAAAGAAGAGATTGCAATCATGAAATATATTGGAGCGAAGGACTTTGTAGTAAGATCACCATTCGTGATCGAAGGTCTGATCATTGGATTATTCGGTGCAGCAATTCCGCTTGCCCTGCTATATTTCCTTTATGACAAGGCTGTAGTATATATTATGGAGAAGTTTAGTATTCTGAAGAATATCATTACATTCCTTCCGGTTGGAAATGTATATATCTATTTGCTGCCGATTGGGCTGGTAATGGGAATTGGAATTGGATTCCTCGGAAGTTACTTTACTGTTCGTAAGCACTTAAGAGTGTAATAGGAGATACCTATGAAAAGACGGATGAGAAAGGTGACAGCACTGGTTCTGTCAGTCGGAATGATGCTGTCAATGACAATTACTTCCGGTGCTGTGACAATTGATGAAGCGCAGAAAAAAGCAGATGAGCTGCAATCACAGAAGAGTGCAGCTCAGGCTGAAAAAGATACACTTGCTGAGAAACTTAATTCCATCATTGACCAGATGAACAAGACGCAGGAAGAATTAAGTGCCAAGGAAACTGAAATTTCAACAGCTGAGGAAGAGCTTGTACAGGCGAAGGTTGATGAGGATGATCAGTATAACAGCATGAAGAAGAGAATCAAATTCATGTATGAGGGTGGTAATACCCAGTTCCTTGAGATACTGATGTCCAGCAGCAATATTGGTGATCTGCTCAATAAAGCGGAGTATGTATCAAAGCTTTCTTCCTATGACAGAGATATGCTTGTTGCTTTTCAGGAAACGGTGAAAGTTGTAGAAGAAAAGGAAGCAAAGCTTAAAGAGGAGTATGAGAAACTGAATACATTGCAGACCAGTTTGGTGAGTCAGCAGACAGAGGCGCAGACACTGATCAGCAGTAAGGAAGCACAGATTGCGGAGATTCAGAATCAGATTACAGATAATGCGAACCTTCTTGCAGACCTCAAGGCGAAAGCAGAAGCAGCAAAACGTCTTCAGGAAGAGCAGGCAGCGGCTGCTGCAGCTGCTGCGGCGGCAAAGAAGAACAATAGCGGAAGCAGTAGTAACGGAAGCAGTAGTTCCAGACCGGCTTCCAGCGGAAACGTAGTGAGCGGAAGTGGATATTTTACACATCCATGTCCGGGAATGACATACCAGTCCAGTTATTTCGGTGAGGTTCGTTCTTTTGACTCAAGACCACATAAAGGAAATGATTATGCTGCACCGACAGGAACACCTACATATGCAGCAGCAGCTGGAACAGTTATTACGGCAGGCTGGAGCAACAGTGCGGGAAACTGGGTTGTTATAAGCCATGGAAATGGATTGGTGACAAAGTATATGCATCACAGCTCAATTTGTGTGAGTGCCGGTCAGAGAGTAGCAAAAGGACAACAGATTGGATATGTTGGTTCTACAGGATATTCAACCGGAGCACATCTACATTTCCAGGTGGAGCTTAACGGAACACCAGTGAATCCGAATAATTATATGTAAGACAAAGGGATTCAAAATCTTCCTTTCATGTTTACATGAAAGTGATTCAAAGAATAAAGGGGGACAAAGTGGAAGATTCTGCTTTGTCCTTTTCTTTAAATAACAGCGAAAGGGACAGACAATGGAACAGAAAAAGAAAAAGGGATATGGAGCCGGGATTGTTACCGGAATTCTTGCAACAGTTCTTGTCAGCCTGCTTCTCCTTGGGGGATTCAGGGTCATTACAAACACAGCCGGCAGTTATGCATCCGGTAAAGTGACAGAAAAAGAGGTATCAAAAAAACTGAATAAGCTGAATGCTTTGATTGATAAATATTATCTGTATGAAGATGAAATTGATACAGATCAGCTGGCAGAAGGAATTTATTCCGGATATACGAGTGCACTGGGAGATAAGTACACTGTTTATTATGATGAAGATGAGACGAAAGCTCTGATGGAATCAACAAGCGGAACATTTTCAGGTGTGGGTGCAACGCTGACAAAAGATGCGGATACGGGCTATGCGACAATTGTAAATGTCTATGAAGACTCTCCGGCAGAGAAAGCAGGACTGAAAGCAGGAGATATCCTGGAGAAAATCGATGACCACGAGGTTGGTGATGAGCAGCTTGATACGGTGGTGTCCTGGATCAAAGGGGAAAAGGGAACAGATGTAAAGATTACAGTTCTCAGAGACGGAGAAGAACTGGAACTGACTGCCACACGAGATAAGATCGAAGTGAAGACAGTTTCGTATGAGATGAAGGAGAACCAGATTGGCTATATCAGAGTGTCTGAGTTTGATACAGTAACTTATGACCAGTTTAAAGAAGCGTTGGACGATCTTGAAAAGCAGGGAATGCAGGGTCTTATTGTCGACCTGAGAAACAACCCGGGGGGAAGTCTTGATACAGTTACGAATATGCTGCGTCTGCTTCTTCCGGAAGGTACAATTGTATCAACAAAGGACAAGAATGGAAAGACAGACGAAATCACTTGTGACGGAACTCATGAATTTAAGAAACCAATGGCAGTTCTTGTAAACCAGTACAGTGCCAGCGCATCTGAAATCTTCAGCGGTGCAGTACAGGATTATGGAACAGCGAAGATTGTCGGAGTGACAACGTATGGAAAAGGTGTTGTGCAGCAATTGATGGATCTGGGAGATGGAACCTGTCTGAAAGTGACGATTGCTGAGTATTATACCCCAAATGGAAGAAGCATCAATGGAAAAGGTGTTGAGCCGGATGTGGAAGTGGAATATCAGTATGATGAAGAAAATCCAAAAGCAGATAATCAGCTGGATCAGGCATTAAGTACGGTTCAGGAAGAAATTAGTGAAAGTACACAAAACCGATAGGTTGAAAATATCTTGTTTTGATGAAAAGCTAAAATGTGTGACAATTTGAATAAAACCTCTTGAAAATCAAAAAACTCTGTGCTAATATTGAAAACAAGTTTTAGCAGACTAAAGTGCTGAACCAGAAAAAGGCAAAGAACAAGACTCTGATTCACAGAAACTGACAGGAAGTTGGCGTCACCGACTGAGAGCGCCGGACAGCGGAGCGGATTAAGGGAACACTTGGGAGCTGGCTGTCTGAACAGATGAAGTAGGGCAGCACGTGGAGCATACGTTACATGCAAAGAGTGGAATCTGGCTTACACAGGGATAAGATTTGAAATGTGAAGACTGAGATTCAATGCGGGTGGTACCGCGGATATTATGATTGTAATTTCCGTCCCGGGATACTGATGTATCCCGGGGCTTTTTTATTTAGAAAGCTTCTTCCCGGGATGCTGGAATCTGAAAGGAGAAGAATTATGGAATTTGTAACAGGTGTAAAAAAGAAGGAAACATTGGAACTGAGTGAACTTCTCGAAGAGGGAAGAATTGGAGCCGAAGTGAAAGTAAATGGTGCGATCCATACGATCCGTGATATGGGAATAATTGCATTCATTATTCTCAGAAAAAGAGAAGGACTTGTTCAGTGTGTATATGAAGAAAATATTTCCAAATTTGACTTGAAAGATGTGAAGGAAGCAGATACAGTAGAGGTAACAGGTGTGCTTGCAGAGTCTGCGAAAGCTCCGAATGGGATTGAGATTCGCCTTGGTGAATTGAAGATCTTAAGTGAGCCGGCAGAGCCAATGCCGCTTCCGATTGCAAAGTGGAAGCTGAACACATCTCTAGAAGCAAAATTAAACTACAGACCGATTTCTCTGAGAAATATCAGAGAGCGTGCGAAGTTCAGAATTCAGGAAGGAATCGTAAGAGGATTCCGTGATTTCCTTTATAAAGAAGGATTTACAGAGATCCATACTCCGAAAATCGGTGCCAAGAGTGCAGAGGGCGGTGCGAACCTTTTCCGTCTGGAGTATTTCCACAGACCGGCGATCCTTCAGCAGAGCCCACAGTTCTATAAGCAGATGATGGTCGGAGTATTCGACAGAGTCTTTGAGACAGCGCCAGTATTCCGTGCAGAGAAACACAACACAAAGCGTCATCTGAATGAGTACACAAGCCTTGATTTCGAGATGGGATATATTGATGGATTTGAAGATATCATGGCAATGGAAACGGGATTTCTTCAGTATACGATGGAGCTGTTGAAGAAAGAGTATGCAAGAGAACTTCAGATTCTGAATATCGAAGTACCGAAGACAGATAATATTCCGGCAGTAAGATTCGACGAGATCAAACGACTGGTATCCGAGAAGTATGACAGAAAGATCAAGAACCCATTTGACCTGGAACCAGAGGACGAGACATTGATCAGCCGTTATGCGAAGGAAGAATGGAATGCAGATTTTGTATTCGTTACTCATTACCCATCAAAGAAACGTCCATTCTATGCAATGGATGATCCGGAGGATCCGACTTACACGCTCAGTTTTGACCTGCTTTTCAGAGGAATGGAAATCACAACCGGCGGACAGCGTATTCATGATTATCATGAACTTCTTGCGAAGATGGAGAAGCGAGGTATGACAGATGAAGGCATGGAGCAGTATTTAAGTGCATTTAAGCATGGAATGCCACCACACGGAGGTCTTGGAATAGGTATGGAACGTCTGACAATGAAGATGATGAACGAAGACAATGTAAGAGAAACAACATTATTCCCAAGAGACTTAAGTCGTCTGGAACCATAAGAAGAAAATACAAAAAACGGGTCAATCCCCCTGGATTGAACGAAAAAACTGTTGGATGTGAAGGTCTGAACTGAGAAAGAGAACTGCCCACAGGATGTTGTGGTCAGAAACTTAAGGAGTAGAAACAAGGGAGGGGCTTTATGTTTAAGAAAAAAGAATGTTATCTTTGCGGAGGTAAATTGATTGATGGCCGTTGCAGTTCCTGCGGGCTGGATAACACAAAGCTGGAGAAAAAGAATTACAGGCTGAATGAGAGCAGCTTTGATCGCAAGAAAAAAATGACATATTCCCAGAAACGACAGAATGAGACTGGAGAGACAAAAAACGGGAGAAAAAGCAGGATGCGGGACATCTCTGTGAGAGTCATAACGGACGGAAAAGAACGCAGACAGAATATCAGCAAAAAGAAAATCCGCGGATGGAAATCCCACAGACAGGGCAGATGCAGCTGGGTGGGCCGACGGTATTTAATCCGGCAAGGAAGGTTCATGCAGGATCTTACGAGGAACAGAAAAAGGCAAGGAAAATCAGTGGAATTCTTGCGGGAATCATCGTAGCAATCGTAGCATTTACAAGCATTGCAGGTTCCGTTGGTGATTTCATTTCCTCATTTGGGGATGATTTTCATTCCTTAGATTATGACTGGAATGATGATGGCAGCGAAGTGGATTTTGAGTATGATCCATATATGAATACAACGAGAGAACTTTCTGAGACAGGAGCAACTTATGATTGTGTATTAGGATATGGGGAGTATGAGATCGGAGCACAGATCCCGGAAGGAACTTATGAAGTGGAGCTTGTCTCAGGAGAAGGCTCCATGCAGCAGGATGATCCTGAGAATTCGATTTATTACTATTCTTATTTTAGTGAAGATGAGTCAGATACGGATGCAGGAGATTATCTGGATGATGTGAGACTGTATACAGGAGGTCATCTGAAGATTGATACGGGACTGGTTGTCCAGTTTCATTCTGAGAATGCACAGACGGAACAGATGCAGCTGGAAGAAAATCCGCTGACGGAACAGGTAACATTGAAAGCCGGAAACACTTATACGGCGGGAACAGATTTCCCGCCAGGATGGTATGATGTGACCGAGGCATCAGGAGTCGACTGGGCGGAGCTTCATTACAAGATTTATCTTGGTGATTTTTATGATAAGGAAAATGAAAATCTCAATTATGAAAATTATGGACTCTGGTTTTATGATACAGATGGATCAGAATCTTATAGAAATGCAGTTTTCCCGGAAGGAACAGAGCTGGAAGTGGATGATGGGGACTTAATCCTGACGCCGTCCGGCTCAGTAAAAAACCAGAATTATGACAGTTTCTATGATATGTACCGCTACAGGTCGCAATAAGCTGAGAAATTTATGATACTGATTTTGGAAATTGTCAGGATTAGCAAAGACAGAGTAGAAAGAAAGGATGATTAAATTGGCAAATAAAATATCCGATGAAACAATCGAGTATGTAGGAATCCTTGCAAAGCTGGAACTTTCAGAGGAAGAGAAAGAAGCAGCGAAAAAAGACATGGAGCAGATGCTGGATTATATAGATACATTAAATGAACTTGATACAACAGGGATTGAACCAATGTCTCATGTATTTCCGGTACAGAATGTGTTCCGTGAAGATGTGGTGACAAATGGCGATAACAAAGAGGCAACACTTGCGAATGCACCACTTCGTAAAGAAGACAGTTTTGAAGTGCCGAAGACAATTGGTTAAGGGAGTGAGAGCAGATGGATTTATTAAAACTTACAGCCCTTGAACTGGGCGAGAAGATCAAAGCAAAAGAAGTAACTGTACGAGAAGCAGTCGATGCAGTGATCGGACAGATCAAAGAAGCAGAGTCAGAGATTCATAGCTTTGTGACGATAGATGAAGAAGGTGCTTATGCACAAGCGGAGGAAATTCAGAAGAAAATAGATGCGGGCGAACTGGCAGGTCCGCTTGCAGGAGTTCCGGTTGCAGTAAAAGATAATATGTGTATCGAGGGACAGCTAACCACATGTAGTTCAAAGATTCTTTCCAACTTCAAACCGACCTATACGGCAGAGGCAGTTGAGAACCTCAGAAAAGCAGGAGCAGTTATCATTGGTAAGACAAACATGGATGAATTTGCCATGGGAAGTACAACAGAGACATCTTATTACGGACCGACACGCAATCCGCACAACACAGCGCATGTTCCAGGAGGTTCTTCCGGTGGTTCCTGTGCGGCAGTGGCAGCATCCGAATGCTATTATGCACTTGGATCTGATACGGGTGGATCCATTCGTCAGCCGAGTTCTTTCTGTGGAGTTGTCGGACTAAAACCAACTTATGGAACTGTTTCCCGATATGGACTTATCGCATATGGATCTTCTTTAGATCAGATTGGACCGGTAGCGAAAGATGTATCGGATTGTGCGGCAATTCTTGAGGCAATTGCATCCCATGATCCGAAGGACAGCACTTCCATGGATCGTGATGATTGTGATTTCACAGAAGCACTTGTAGATGATGTGAAAGGTTTCCGTATTGGAATCCCAAGAGATTATATGGGAGAAGGTCTGGATCCTGAAGTAAATGATGCTGTGATGAAGGCAGCAAAAGTACTCGAAGAAAAGGGTGCGATTGTTGAGGCGTTTGATCTGCGACTTGTAAAATATGCAATCCCTGCTTATTATACGATCGCAGATGCAGAGGCAAGTTCTAACCTGGAACGTTTTGATGGTGTGAAATATGGTTATCGTACGAAAGATTACGATGGACTTCATAACATGTACAAGAAAACACGTTCAGAAGGATTTGGTCCTGAAGTAAAGAGAAGAATCATGCTTGGATCTTTTGTCTTAAGTTCAGGATATTATGATGCTTACTATCTGAAGGCACTTAGAACAAAAGCTTTAATCAAGAAAGAGTTTGACCGTGCATTCCGTAATTATGACATCATTCTCGGACCGGCAGCACCGACAACTGCTCCGGAGCTTGGAAAGAGCTTAAGTGATCCGATGAAGATGTATTTGGGAGATATTTATACAATCTCAGTCAATCTTGCAGGTCTTCCGGGAATGAGCGTTCCGGTTGGAAAAGACAGCAAAGGACTTCCAATCGGTATGCAACTGATCGGAAATGTATTTGAAGAAAAAACTTTGATCCGTGCAGCATATACCTATGAGTGTGCGACAAAGAAGATGCATGAAACACCGGCATCTGTCGGTCTTATGTCAGAAAAGGAGGTGCGTTAACAATGGCAAAGCAGTATGAAACAGTCATTGGACTGGAAGTGCATATTGAGCTGGCTACAAAGACAAAGATCTTCTGTGGATGCAGCACAGAATTCGGTGGCGCACCGAATACACATACTTGTCCGGTATGTACCGGTATGCCGGGATCGCTTCCGGTGTTGAATAAACAAGTTGTAGAATATGCTATGGCGATTGGTCTTGCAACAAACTGTAAGATTACACAAGTGTGCAAATTTGACCGTAAAAACTATTTCTACCCAGATAACCCGCAAAACTATCAGATTTCCCAGCTGTATCTCCCGATTGCCAGAGATGGATATGTAGAGATCGAGAGTGGTTCAGGAAAGAAGAAAGTAAGAATCCACGAGATGCATATGGAAGAAGATGCAGGTAAGCTGGTTCATGATGAGTGGGATGATACGTCACTTGTCGATTATAACCGAAGCGGTGTGCCACTTGTAGAGATCGTATCTGAACCGGATATGCGTTCCGCGGAGGAAGTTATTGCTTATCTTGAAAAATTGCGTATGATCGTGCAGTATTTAGGAGCATCTGATTGTAAGCTTCAGGAAGGTTCTATGCGTGCAGATGTCAACCTGTCTGTCCGTGAAGTCGGATCCGATCAGTTTGGTACAAGAACAGAGATGAAGAACCTGAACTCATTTAAGGCAATCGCACATGCAATTGAAGGCGAGCGTCAGAGACAGATTGAGTTGATCGAAGAAGGAAAACAGGTTGTACAGGAGACAAGACGCTGGGATGACAACAAAGAGCATTCTTATGCAATGCGTTCCAAAGAGGATGCACAGGATTATCGTTATTTCCCGGAACCGGACCTTGTTCCGATCGTGATCAGTGATGAATGGATCGAGAAAATCAAATCTCAGCAGCCGGAACTTCGTACGGAGAAGCTGGAGCGTTACAAGGAACAGTTTGATATTCCGCAGTATGACGCAGAGATCATCACAGGTTCTAAGAAAATGGCCGATCTTTTTGAGGCAACAACAGCAATCTGTGAGAAACCGAAGAAAGTTGCAAACTGGCTGATCGGAGAGACCTTCCGTCTGATGAAAGACAATGGAATGGAGCCGGAAGATTTAACATTCTCTCCGGAGAACCTGGCAAAATTAATTGATCTTGCGGATGCAGGAACCATTAACAGTTCTGTGGCAAAAGATGTATTCAAGCAGATCTTCCAGGAGGATATAGATCCTGAGAAATATGTCGAAGAACACGGGCTTAAGATGGTGAACGATGAAGGTGCACTCCGTGAGACAGCTGCTAAAGTGATCGCAGACAACCCACAGGCAGTCGCAGACTTCAAAGGCGGTAAAGAGAAAGCAATCGGAGCACTGCTTGGACAGACAATGCGCGCCATGAAGGGGAAAGCAAACCCTGGAATGGTGAACCAGGTGCTGCGAGAGTTGTTAAAATAAAATTTGATTTGTTGTATTGACAGTTTTAAGTTTCGAGGTCAATATACATGAGAATTTATTGACCTAATATTGAAATTAAGATTGATATATTGACAGCCTGGAAAATGTCTGCTATATTACAAGTAGAACACAGAGAAATAATAAACTATATATGTTCAAAACAATAAGAGATTCGGAAGGATGTGGAAAGAATGAAACGAGATTATTATGAAGTGCTTGGGCTGTCAAAGGGCGCAGAGGATAAAGAAATAAAGAGAGCATATCGTAAGCTGGCAAAGAAGTATCATCCGGACACGAATCCTGGGGATAAAGAAGCGGAGAAGAAATTCAAAGAAGTGACGGAGGCGTACTCTGTACTGAGTGATCCGGAGAAGAAGAAAATGTATGACCAGTTCGGTCATGCTGCATTTGATCAGAGCGGTGCTGCAGGTTCCGGATATGGAAATGCCGGTACAGGTGGCTTTGGAGGATTCGGTGGAAACGGCGGATTCAAAGGCGGTACTTACCGTAGTTATGGTGGACCGGGAAGTGGATATCAGGAGTATCATTTCGAAGGTGGCGACATGGATGACATGTTTGGTGACATTTTCGGAAATATGTTCCATGGAGGAAGTGCTTCAGGTCGCAGCAGAAGGACATCAGGATTTACCGGAGGATTTGGAGGTGAAAGCTTTAAATCAAAAGGTTCTGATATCAAGGCAGGTATCACTGTAGGATTTGACGAGGCTGCATTTGGTGGAGATAAGGTTATTACTCTGAGTAATCCGGAAAATCCAGGACAACCGGGACAGTCACTGAAGGTTCATATTCCGGCAGGTATTGATAACGGAAAGTCAATCCGTTTAAGAGGAAAGGGAATGCCGGGAACCGGTGGTGGTGAAGCCGGAGATCTTCTGTTGAAAGTAACAGTTGCTCCGAAACCTGGATATGAGCGGAAAGGTATGGATGTATATACAACCGTATCTGTTCCGTATACAACAGCTGTTTTCGGAGGTGAGGCATTGGTCCATACACTGTATGGAGATGTTATGTGTAAGATTAAAGAGGGAACACAATCGGGTTCTAAGATTCGTCTGAGAGGTAAGGGAATTGTTTCGATGAAAGATTCATCCGTTCACGGAGACCAGTATGTAACGATTCAGATTGAAGTGCCAAGAAACTTAAGTCCGCAGGCAAGACAGAAATTAAAAGAGTTTGAAGAAATCTGTCAGGGGAGTTCAAGAACAGCATAAATAAATGAAAAGACCAGAGGCTTGTTTTACAAATTGAAACAAGAATCTCTGGTCTTTTCTGCTGTTTAGAATATTGCTGTAGCTGTTTAGAAGTTACTGTGAGCAGTAACGTTTTGCACAGGTACAATTTATAGCCACTGACTCAGAAATTTGAAGCCAGTAACAAACGAATTATAATTGGGATTCTGCTAGTCACGTTCCCAACGACCGGAAGCACCACATGGAAGAACCAATCCTGAATCTGTAACAGGAAGTCCGATCTCCTGAGAATCTACATGTCCGTTCCAAGGTTTTAATTCAGTTGAGATCATGTAGGTAAGTACGGCAGGAGCAAGTCCTGTTGTATAAGAATTCACAAGGAAGAACAGTGCATCCTTGGAAAGAATCTTTGTACAAAGCTTGATGAGTGGATGGATCATATCTTCAATCTTCCAGATCTCGCCTTTTGGTCCACGCCCATATGACGGTGGATCCATAATGATTGCATCATAAGTGTTGCCACGGCGGATCTCGCGCTCAACGAACTTCACACAGTCATCGACAAGCCAGCGGATCGGTGCATCTCCCAGACCGGAAGAAACCGCATTCTCCTTTGCCCATGTCACCATACCCTTAGATGCATCTACATGAGTAACCTGCGCTCCGGCAGCTGCCGCTGCAAGTGTAGCACCTCCGGTATAAGCAAAAAGGTTCAGCACCTTGACCGGACGTCCAGCATTCTTAATCTTCTCAGAGAACCAGTCCCAGTTAGTTGCCTGCTCAGGGAAGAGTCCTGTGTGCTTGAAACTAAATGGTTTTAAATTAAATGTGAGAGAACCGTAATGGATCTGCCACTGCTGTGGGAGACTAAAAAACTCCCATTCACCGCCACCCTTTTTGCTACGGTGATAATGTCCGTTCATCTCTTTCCAACCGCGGTTCTTCTTAGGAGTATCCCAGATGACCTGCGGGTCCGGACGGACAAGAAGATAATTTCCCCAACGCTCAAGCTTTTCGCCACCTGAGCAGTCAAGAATTTCGTAATCTTTCCAATTATCTGCAATCCACATGAATTAGTTAATCCTTTCTACAAAAAATACTTGTAATCATACAGAGACAATCTCAAAAAACGATACATTTTTGAAATTGTTTCGTTTTATATCGTCTATAACATTTCTATTATAATAGAAAGTCCTATGGTAATGCAATGAAAATTTTGTGATTGAGAAATTATTGAAAAAATACTGGAAAAAATGCACTAACAACCCACTAAAATGGTAGGAATATAAAACAAAGCGACGAAATCATATAATACCTATTGACGTAGTAGGTTAATAGGTGTATCATACGCCTATCGAATCTGAGATGCGAAAAAGTAACAGCGTTACATCAAATGATAGATGGAGTGATGAGTATGATAAAAGTAGAACATGCAAACAAAACATTTTCCGGGAAATACGGTACAGTACATGCGCTGCAGGATGTCAGCATTCATGTAGAGAAAGGTGACATCTACGGAATTATCGGATTTTCCGGAGCAGGTAAATCAACTTTGATCCGGTTGGTAAATGGATTAGAGACACCGGATACGGGAAATGTTATAGTCCAGGGAGAAAATCTTGGGAATCTGAAAAAAACGCAGCTTCGCAAGCTTAGAAGAAAAATCGGAATGGTTTTTCAGCAATTTAATCTTCTTGAATCAAAAACAGTGTATCACAACATTGCATTGCCATTGATTCTTGAAAAGGCACCAAAGGAAGAGATTGATAAGAAAGTAAAAGAAGTACTCCGGTTTGTAGAACTGGAAGATAAGAAAGATGTTTATGTAAGCCAGCTTTCGGGAGGACAGAAACAGAGAGTGGGAATCGCAAGGGCACTGACAACAACACCGGACATCCTGCTCTGTGACGAGGCAACAAGTGCACTGGATCCACAAACTACAGAATCCATTCTGAAACTGCTTAAGAAGATCAACCGGGAGATGGGAGTTACAATCCTTCTGATCACACATCAGATGCAGGTCGTTCAGATGATCTGTAATAAAGTAGCAGTTATGGAGAACGGACAAGTAGTAGAGGCCGGAAGTGTGCTTGATGTATTCGGAAAGCCACAGACACCTGTTACAAGAAGATTCGTTCAGACTGTAGTAAATGATCAGATTCCGGAAAGTATTATTAGTCTTGTGAAAGAACAGAAAGAACATTTCCGGGTAGAGAGGCTTAAGTTTATCGGAAGCAGTGTAAAACGTCCGGTAATTTCGGATATCTGTCATGTGGATGGAATTGTAGTAAATATTTTAGGAGCGACTGTGCAAGAATTGCAGGAAAATGTAATGTGTGTGTTCATTTTGCAGTTGATCGGAGCAGAAGAGAAAATACTAGAAGCTGAGAAACAGATTGATGGGAATGGAGTCATCAGAGAAAGAGTGGAGGCGATTTAATGGAACAAGAGTATTTTGGAGTATCACTGGAAAAGTTATTGACCAGTGGGGGACAGACCTTATATATGGTTGCATGGTCACTGATTATTGGAACAATCATAGGAATTATTTTGGCATTGATCCTTGTACTTTGCCGTAAGGGAGGAATGATAGAGAATCTGATCCTTTACAATATTGTAAGTATCTATATTAATATAGTAAGAAGTATTCCATTTGTGATCTTACTGGTAGCGATCATGCCACTGACAAGGGCAATTGTTGGAACGACCATCGGAAGTACAGCATCACTTGTTCCGCTTGTTATTTATATCAGTCCATATCTTGCACGCTTGATGGAAAATAGCTTACTGGAGATTAATCCGGGTATTCTGGAAGCGGCTGAAGCAATGGGGGCATCTACCTGGCAGACGATTCGGTATTTTCTGCTTCCGGAGACACTTGGATCCATTGTACTTGCTTTGACAACAGGTACGATCGGGCTGCTTGGGGCATCAGCAATGGCCGGATATGTAGGTGGAGGCGGTGTCGGAGATTTGGCATTGACGTATGGTTATCAGAGAATGAATACGCCATTGATGATCTTTACAGTGGTTGTATTGGTTGTATTTGTACAGATTCTTCAGCTGGCAGGAAATATAATTTCAAGAAAACTCAGACAACATAGATAATTGATTAAGAAAGAACGAGGAGAATTATATTATGAAAATCAAGAAAATTATTGCAGGATTATTAGTAGCGACAACAGCATTCAGCCTGGCAGCATGCGGAAATTCAGGTTCAGGAGATACGAAGAAAAGTGACGCGGATACATCAGAGAAAAAGGAAATCGTCTATGGAAAATCCCAGGGACCATATACAGAACTTTTCGAAGATGCAATTGTTCCAATTCTTGAAAAAGAAGGATATACTCTGAAAGCTGTTGACCTCTCAGATCTTCAGACAGCAGATGTTGCACTGAATGATGGAGATGTAGATGTCAATGTAGAACAGCATACAGCATACATGGACAGTTTCAATCAGAGTTATAACGCAGATCTGGTTGCAATCAGTCCGATTCCAACTGTTCCGGCAGGAGTTTATTCAGAAAAATACGATTCTGTAGATGAAATCCCGGATGGTGCGAAGGTTGCAGTCCCAAATGATGCGTCCAACACAGCACGCTGCTATCTGATGCTTCAGAAAATCGGCTGGATCAAGCTTGACGAGAATGCTGATCCATCCACAGTTACACAGGATGATATTGTAGAGAACCCACATAATATTGAATTTACAGAAATGAACAGCATGACAATTCCGGCAGCAGAATCTGATTTTGATTATATTGCAATCACAGGAAGTGTTGTATATAATGCAGGCATTGATGCTTCTACAGCACTGGCCAATGAAGATATTTCAGATTATCTTGTACTTCAGGTTGTTGTAAAAGAAGAGAACAAAGATGCAGATTGGGCACAGGCAATCGTGGACGCATACCACTCAGATGAATTCAAACAGTATATGAAAGAAAACAATGATGGATTATGGTGGATCCCGGAGGAGCTTCAATAATTAAGAAAGGCAGTGATGAAAATGGATCAGACAGAAAAATTAATCCTGGAAGCAATCGATCAGCACAGAGATGAGATCATTGAATTTGCCAGAGATATATACGATCATGGAGAACTTGGATATAAAGAATTCAATACAGCAGAAAAATTCATAAAGAAGATGAAAGAATTAGGTCTGCGCACAGAAACCGGACTTGCAATTACAGGAACAAAAGCGTATTTAAATGAAGAAAAGAAAGATACAGCAAGCCTTGCACTTCTTGGAGAACTTGATGCACTTAGGATTCCGGAGCATGCGCATGCGAATCCAGAGACAGATGCGGCACATTGCTGCGGACATCATGCACAGATGGCTGGAATCTTTGGTGCAGCACTGGCTCTTACAGTTCCGGAGATCGCGGAAAAACTGGATGGACAGGTGGTATTTTTTGCAACACCGGCGGAAGAGTATGGTGAAATTGGATTCAAAAATGAACTGCGTGCACAGGGAAAAATAAAATATGGCGGTGGAAAATGTGAGCTGCTTCGTATCGGCGCATTTGATGATATTGATCTTTGCATTACACATCACATTGCACCGGGGGATGACATCATAGTAGGAAGCGGAACCGGAAATGGATTTGTATCTAAAGTGATCCGTTGTTTAGGTAAGGCAGCCCATGCGGCAGGAACACCGGAACAAGGTGTAAATGCTCTGTCGGCGGCGTCACTTGGTCTGCAGGCACTCGGTCTGAATCGAGAGACATTCCGTGATGAGGATTGTGTCCGTGTCCATCCGATCATTACAAAGGGTGGCAACCTGGTAAATGTAGTGCCTGATGAAGTTGTAGTAGAGACATTGGTAAGAGCTAAAACAATCGAGGCATTTACAGATGCAGCGAAGAAAACAGACCGATCCTTTCACGCAGGAGCTACTGCAATGGGAGCGAAGGTTGAAATCACAACACTTCCGGGATACCTTCCGACACTTGCGGAAGAAGCACTCCCAGAATTAAAAAGAGCAGCAGAACTTTCTGCACCGGAAACAAATGTGATCGAGGCCTCAGGACATACGGGAGGATCAACAGATGTCGGTGATGTCCAGCACTTAATGCCTGTATATACATTTAATACAGGTGGTGTAAAGGGTGGACTCCATCAGGTAGAATTTGAAGTGACGGATGAGGAAGAAGCTTATATTGTCACTGCGAAGATGTTTGCACTTGGAGCCTATGGACTTTTGAAAGAAAAAGCAGCAAGAAGCCGGGAACTCGTTAAAAATTATAAGCCGGTATTTGAAAATTCAGCAAAGTATGCGGAGTTTATGGATCAGTTTGATTCGAAAGAAGTACTGGAATAATTTGAGTTTCCGTAAGATGTAACTTGAAAATAAATAACTTCTCCTAAAATACCAATCTGCCAGACTTGAATGAATCTCGCCCTATCGCCAAAGGCGATGGGGCGAGATTCGTTACTGTTCACTGGTCAACTGGGACATAAGAAAAACGATGGTATAGACTAAAACAGTCGAAGCCAGAGTCTTTTAAAGCCCAAACTCTTTCAATAACTTCTTTTGATATTCCCTGTCAGCAGCTGCCTTGAGAATATCATCAGTTCTGTTTAGTTCGGATAATTTTAAAATCAGTTGATTAATCCTGTTTACCCCAAGAGATTCCCCTTCTCTTATGCCTTCTTCTCTTTTTTTATCTAATTCATCTTTCATTAATTCTAATAACGCATTACACATATCTCGTTTTCCCTCCTTTAGCTGATTCTCGTTTGCTTTTACTATAATCTCCATAACAGCCTGATACAGCTGGTTCTTCTCTGAATTCAATCTGCAAGTCGGCATAAAATGCAGGATGCCACTGAAGCATTTTCCCATCTGTCGGTTGTTGTTTTTCCGGCAATTGTTTTCTCTTTTGTTTCATCTAAGAGACCTCCTTATGTGATTTTTCACAGAAGTTCTCTCTCCATCAGAAAACCTCTGCTTTAAATAATGGATTTTAAAAGCATGAATTTTCTGATTTGGCAGGTACGTTCTACCTGTAATGAAACTTTTATATGAATTTAGATGTTTTAGAAAATATGCTTTGAAATAGGATAACATATTTATGTACAATGTTCAATGTTTTTTGGTAATTGTCAACTCCTGGATCGTTACTGTTCGCTCTGTTCACAGTAACGTAACCAAAATTCATTCCAAATTGCCTGTGGCAATGGAATTATAATTCTATACATTTTCCTACTTTTATGGTATAATTTAAAAGTTATTTTACTTGTTTATCAATTTAATGTGATAAACAGTTTCGGCAAAATCTATCATAAGAGAAAGGAATTGAAGAAGTATGTTATCTACGATAGAATCAGTAAATAGTGCTGTGAACAACTTTATCTGGGGCGTTCCGGCTATGATCTGCATTATTGGAGTCGGGCTTTACTTAAGTATCCGGACCGACTTCCTTCAGATCAGAAAATTTCCGTATGCGATGAAAGTGACGATCGGAAGGATGCTCCGCAAAAGAGATGCATCTGACGGTGCACTGACTCCGTTCCAGGCAGTTTGTACCGCGCTGGCGGCGACGGTCGGAACCGGAAATATCGCCGGGGTTGCCGGTGCTATCGCAATCGGAGGACCGGGCGCAGTGTTCTGGATGTGGATCTCAGCACTTCTTGGAATGTGTACAAAGTTTTCCGAAGTTACTCTTGCAGTTCATTTCCATGAGACGAATGTGGAAGGAGATCGTGTCGGTGGACCGATGTATTATATCAAAAATGGTCTGAAAAAGCATTGGCACTGGCTGGCTTATCTGTTCGCTTCATTCGGAGTTCTGACAGTATTTGGAACAGGAAATGCAACACAGGTGAATACAATCACAACAGCAATCGATTCTGCACTTTTTAACTATGGAATCATAGGAAAAGATTCCGTTGGAACATTGAATCTGATTATCGGAATTGTGCTTGCAGTTTTGATCGGTCTGATCCTTCTTGGCGGAATTAAGAGAATCGGTCAGGTCACAGAGAAGCTTGTTCCGTTTATGGCATTGATCTATATAGTTCTTGCACTTGGAGTTGTTGTTCTGAATTTCCAGAACATTCCTACTGTATTTGGATCCATTCTCGAAGGCGCATTTTCACCGGCATCTGTGACCGGAGGCGCCGTGGGATCTTTCTTTATGAGTATGAAGAAAGGTGTTTCCAGAGGAATCTTCTCTAATGAGGCAGGACTTGGTACAGGTTCTATCGCACATGCATGTGCAGATACGAAAAAGCCTGTAAAGCAGGGATTTTTCGGAATCTTCGAAGTATTTGTTGATACCATTGTAATCTGTACATTGACAGCACTCGTTATTCTGTGCAGCGGTGTTCCGGTTGGATATGGAGAGGCGGCAGGAGCAGAACTTACTATTCTTGGATTTACATCCACTTATGGAAACTGGGTATCTATTTTCACAGCTGTTGCGATGTGTTGTTTTGCATTTTCTACGATTATCGGATGGGGATTGTACGGAACGAGATGTGTGGAATTCCTTCTTGGTACAAAAGCGAATAAGCCATTCATGGTACTCTATGCACTCGTTGCAATTGTAGGTGCTACAATGGAACTTGGACTGATGTGGAATATTGCTGAGACATTCAATGGTCTGATGGCAATCCCGAACCTGATCGCAGTATTCTTATTGTCAGGTGTTGTTGTGAGACTTGTGAAAGAATACTTTGCCGGGGAAGGCAAAGAAAGTTAAAAATAAAACTAGATATAAAAGATTTGAAGCTCTGGTGTTTTTTGAAATCACCGGAGCTTTTTTAAATGAATAAATATACGCGATTATTTATAAAAATAGCATATGGTTTTTCGCACATTGGCAAATAGCATAAAAGCTATGTTGGATAAAAAAGAAAATGACAGAAAAATATACAAAAAGTGCAAGGAAAAATAAAAAAGAAATATACAAAAAAACGGAAAAGTGAAAAACGTTATATTTTATGTCCTATATTGTCCAAGATTTTATTCAGTGGCTATGGTATAATTTTAGAACGACTAAATGTGAAAAAAATATGTTTAAAATGTGAAGAAAAATTGTATATTCTGTGAACTGTATAAATAAACAATGTGGGTGATATATGTTATGCAACTAACGCAAACAACAGAGGTTATAAGAGCTGTTGAAATATAAAGAATGGAAAGGAGGTTTCTACAGGCAGTAATGTCTGTAAAGTTGAAATACACAGGGAACTGTGAAAACAACATAGGAACAGAAAAGGAAAACTGTTCAGTTAAGTAACCAGGAGGTAAAAGAATGAGGAAGAAGTTTAAAAAGCTTGTTGGAATTACAACAGCAGTGGCAATGGCTGTTTCATTAGTTCCGACAAACGTTTTTGCAGAAGAACCAGAAGTGGCAGTAGCGGAAGAATCTGCAAAGAACGATAATCTTTTAAGAGTCTGGTATGATGAACCAGCGACAGATTGGCAGACGCAGTCATTGGCAATCGGAAATGGTTATATGGGAAGTCTTGTATTCGGCGGCATTAATAAAGACAAGATCCATATTAATGAAAAAACTGTTTGGGAAGGTGGACCGACAAGTTATAATGGCTATAGCTATGGTACAACAAACAGAACAGAGACAGATGCAGATCTTCAGAAAATCAAAGATAATTTGAATGCAATCCGCGAGAAATTGGATGATAAATCAGAGTATGTCTTTGGATTTAATGAAGATTCCTATGAGGCAAGCGGAACCAATACAAAAGGTGAGGCAATGGATTGGTTGAATAAGCTCATGGGAGATTTGGTAGGATACAGCGCACCGAAGGATTATGCAAACCTGTATATCTCCAATAATCAGGACTCTTCAAAAGTGTCCAATTATGTCAGAGATCTGGATATGCGTACAGCCTTGGCAACTGTAAACTATGATTATGAAGGTGTTCATTATACAAGAGAATACTTTGACAGTTACCCGGATAATGTAATGGCAGTACGTCTGAGCGCAGACCAGAAAGGAAAGATCAGCTTTGATACAAATCTTCAGAGTCTGATCGGAGGAAGAACTCATAAGAGTACAGTTGACGGTGATACAATCACAATGCGTGATGCATTAGGCGGAAACGGATTGAACATTGAAGCACAGTTGAAAGTTATCAACGAGGGAGGAAACCTTTCTTCAAATGCCAATGGTTCAAATCCATCCATCACAGTATCTGACGCGGATGCAGTTACATTGATCTTTGCATGTGGTACAGACTACAAGATGGAGCTTCCAAATTTCCGTGGAGAAGATCCACATGATGCAGTTACAGCAAGAATCAATGCAGCAGCGAAAAAAGGATACGAAGCACTGAAAAAAGACCATGTAGCAGATCATGATGCATTGTTCTCCCGTATGGAATTAGGATTTAACGAAGAAGTTCCTACAATTCCTACAGATGAACTGATCAAAAAGTACCGTAACATGGTAGACAACAATGGTGGTGAAATTCCTACAGAATCCGAGCAGAGAGCTCTGGAAGTAATCTGTTACCAGTTTGGACGTTATCTGACAATCGCCGGATCAAGAGAAGGAGCTCTTCCGACAAACCTTCAGGGTGTCTGGGGAGAAGGATACTTCCAGTGGGGTGGAGATTACCACTTCAATATCAATGTTCAGATGAACTACTGGCCGACACTGGCAAGTAACCTTGCAGAATGTCAGATAGCATACAATGATTACCTGAATGTTCTGAAAGAGGCCGGACGTTATGCGGCAGCAGCAGCTTTCGGTATTAAGAGTGATGAGGGAGAAGAAAACGGATGGCTCGTAGGATGTTTTAGTACACCATATATGTTCTCAGCACTTGGACAGAAAAACAACGCAGCCGGATGGAACCCAATCGGTTCTGCATGGGCACTTCTGAATGCATATGAGTACTATCTGTACACAGAAGACACAGATTACCTGAAAAACGAATTGTATCCATCTCTGAAAGAAGTTGCAAACTTCTGGAATGAGGCTCTTTACTGGAGTGAGTATCAGCAGCGTTACGTATCAGCTCCTTCTTACTCACCGGAGAACGGACCGATCGTAAACGGTGCATCTTACGATCAGCAGTTTATCTGGCAGCACTTTGAGAATACAATTCAGGCAGCAGAGACATTAGGTGTTGATGCAGATCTGGTTGAACAGTGGAAAGAAAAACAGTCCAAACTGGATCCAGTCTTAGTTGGTGACGACGGACAGGTAAAAGAGTGGTATGAAGAAACACATTTCGGAAAAGCACAGGCAGGAGACCTTGGTGAGATTGATATCCCACAGTGGAGACAGAGCCTTGGCGCACAGAGTGGAGGAGTACAGCCACCGCACCGTCATCTGTCACATCTGATGGCATTATATCCATGTAATATGATCAGCAAAGACAATCCGGAATTCATGGATGCAGCAATCGTATCCCTGAACGAAAGAGGCCTGGATGCAACAGGTTGGTCAAAAGCACACAAACTGAACCTTTGGGCACGTACAGGACACTCTAATGAGGCATTCCAGATCGTACAGTCCGCAGTTGGTGGCGGAAATTCAGGATTCCTGACAAATCTTCTCTCATCACACGGTGGAGGAGCAAACTACAAAGGATACCCGATCTTCCAGATCGATGGTAACTTTGGTTATACAGCAGGTGTAAATGAGATGCTTCTTCAGAGCCAGCTTGGTTATGTACAGTTCCTGCCGGCAATCCCAGAGCAGTGGAACACAGGACATGTAGAAGGTATCGTTGCAAGAGGCAACTTTGAGATCGACATGAACTGGTCAGAAGGTAAAGCAGATCGTTTCGAGATTACATCAAGAAATGGAAATACATTTACAGGCGAATATGAGAATATCGCAGCTTACGAAGTGAAGAAATCTGACGGAACAAAGGTAGAGACAACAGTTCACTCAGACAACAAGATTTCCTTCCCGACAGAGGTGGGAGAAACTTACACAATCGACTTCCATTCAACACCTGAGAAACTTCAGGGCGTGATCGATCAGGCGAAAGAGCTTGCAGCAAAGATGGACGATGAACTTCTTGCTGATCAGAAAGCACATCTTGAGGAATTGATCGAGGCAGCAGAGAAGGTTGTAGAAGAAGAGAAATCTGATGAATATTACAATCATTCACAGATCCTTCTCAAAGCAATCAAGGTTGGAGAAGCTGCAATTACATTAAAAGATTCCTACTATGCAGCAGAAGAAGTATATGAAGGAAGAGACGTAAACGAAGATTGGGCAAGCTATATCAATACAGCAGCAGATCTGGACAACCAGTTAGATGCAGCAATAGAACTTCTGAAAGACAAAGAATGCACAGTTACTGAGCTGAATCTGATGAAGAAGAGTGTTGATGAGGCGAAAGATGCACTTCTTGGAATTTGGGATAAATTGATAGTAACAATTAAACCAACGGATAAGGAAATGCTCGGAGCAGAAGATAAAGTTGCGATTTCCAGCGAGTTTGATGATCTTCAGATCAGATATACGATCGATGGAAATGAGCCAACATGGTTCTCAGAGGAATATACAGAACCATTTGCAATGACAAGATCCAAAGAAACAGTAAAAGCAGCATTGTTCCTTGGAAGACGTCAGATGAGTGAAGTGGCTTCAGCGGAATATATCAGCAAGGAAGCACTGAATGTAGAAGACAGCATTGAAAAAACTTATAAATCTGTTACAGACAACGGAACATCAGGTGACAGTGAAGGTTTAGCAGGTTCGCTTGATGGAAAACATAATGGTACAGCTTGGCAGTTGCAGAACATTCCGGCAGAGCTTGAACTTCAGTTTGCAGAGCCTGTAGAAGTAAATGCGGCAGAAGTAGCATTAGACAATTACATTCCAGATTATATGGATATCAAAGATATGGATATCGAATACTGGGATGGAAACAAATGGGTTGCCGCAGTCGAAGGAGCATCTATCGATGGACAGTCCAGAGTATTCTTATTCGATAGTTTTAAGTCTGATAAGGTTAAACTTAGAATTAATAAAGCATGGCTCTATGATTATTATCATAACTATGGTTGGTATACAAGCATTGATGCATTCCGTCTGTTTAATCTGAATGATGTAATAACAACAGACAAGAGTTCATTAGATATGGTAATCTCCGTAGCGCAGAAAAATATAGATGCCGGAGAAGTAGATACAGCTATCGAGAGCGTAAGAGAAAGCTTTACAGCAGTATTTAATTATGCGAAAGATGTAAGTGCTAATGTTCAGTCAAGCCAGGCAGTAATCGACAATACAACAATCGCATTGATCGAAGAAATCCAGAAGCTTGGATTCAAGGCTGGAGATAAGACAGATCTGCAGAATCACTATACATTATACAGTGCATTAGATCTTGATCAGTATATTGATGGAGCAGAGAAAGATGCATTTGTAGAGGCACTTGAGAATGCAGGAAAAGTGCTTGTAGATGGAGATGCATTAGAAGAGGATGTTGTAGTAGCAGACCAGAAACTTCTTGATGCAGCAGAAGCACTTGTTAAGAAGGGAGATAAGACATCTCTTCAGAAACTGGTAGACTCCACAGCTGATTACAAGAAAGAGAACTATCTCAGCGCAGGATGGAATACATTCGAAGTAGCACTTGAAGCAGCAAAGAAAGTACTTGCAGATGAGTCCGCAACACAGGAAGATGTAGACAAGGCAAAAGCAGTTCTTACAACAGCAATGACAGGACTTCGCTACAAAGCAGATAAGTCTGTACTGGAGGAAATCATTGGAAAAGCAAAAGCAATGGATCTGACAGGATATAGCGCAGAAAATGTTGCACTGTTCAATGCAGCTTTTGCTAAAGCAGAAGCAGTTATGGCAAACGAAGAACTTTCAGTTTACGAACAGCCAATCGTTGACGCAGCAGTTCTTGATCTGCAGAACGCAATGAAAGCTTTGAATGATGAGAAAGATAATGCATCAAAACCATCCGACCCATCAAAACCGTCGAACCCATCAAAACCGGGAAGTGGAAATGGAAACGGTGCTACAGGATCTGACAAGAATAATGGATCAGGTTCTGATGGAAAACATCAGGCAACAACAGCAGGTAAGCAGAATGGCGGAAACACAGTGAGCGGAACAAACGGAAAAGCAACTAAGACAGGTGATGTTACACCGATCATTCCGGCGGCAGCAGGTGTTATTCTTTCCATGGCAGCAATTGTTGTTGTACTGAAAAAAAGAAAAAGATAATAAAAAAGAATCAAGAAGTGGAACAGAAATCAAGAATGGTGAAATTCAGAAAACAGTAACACGGAAAGATTCGTAAGAGATGAGAGGACTTTTTTGACGAAGTCCTCTCTTTTTTGAGTGATTAAAAAATCTATATCCCCCTACTAGGCTTGCGGTAACATTCTATTTTTAATAAAATAAGTAGCAGTGAGAGAAAATAGACAACGTGAGGAGAAAACGATGAAACGAAGAAAATTGCTACGAGCTATTGCAGCAGTATTAACTACTTGCATGTTGGCAGGTTGTGTACTTACAGGCTGTGGAAGTAAGTCAGACAATGCAAATAAAGAGACTACACAAAGCGGGTCTACATTAATCTATGGAAGTAATGATTACACAAGAATCAATCCGGCTATTGATGAGCATGGAGAGATTAATCTGCTTCTGTTTGATGGTCTGACAGCACATGATGAGAATAATGAGGTGGTACCGGGACTGGCAGAATCATGGGAGCTGGATGACGCGACAAATACTTATACATTCCATCTTAGGGATGATGTAAATTGGCATGATGGAGAGAAATTTACAGCAGATGATGTTGAGTTTACGATCAAAGCAATCATGGATCCGGACAATGAATCAGAGATTGCTTCTAATTATGAGGATGTTACAGCAATCAATGTGATCGATGATAAGACGATTTCTTTTACACTTCGGGATAAGAATGTGGCATTTCTCGACTATATGACAATTGGTATCCTTCCGAAACACTTACTGGAAAGCAAAGATATGCAGACAGATGAATATTTCCATAATCCAATCGGAACGGGGCCGTATAAGATTCAGGAGTGGGATGAAGGACAGAGTATTACACTTGTAAAGAATGAGGATTATTATAAAGGAGCTCCGAAGATTGATACAATTGTGTTTAAGATTGTACCGGATGATAATGCAAAGGCACTTCAGTTAAAATCCGGTGAGATCAATCTGGCAAAGGTGACACCGAAGGATGCACAGAATTTCACAGATGATGATACTTTTACAGTATATGATATGAAGACAGCAGATTACAGAGGTATCCTTTATAACTTTAATAATGAGTTCTGGCAGAGAAACAAAGATGCAATTCCAGCAATCAGCTATGCAATCGATCGTCAGAAGATGGTAGACAGTGTTCTTCTGGGAGAAGGAATTGTAGCTTATGGTCCGCTTCAGAGAAATAAATATAATAATGAAGATGTAGAGAAATACTCTTATGATCCGGCGAAAGCAAAAGAAGTGTTAGAAGCGGCTGGCTGGACATTGGGAGATGACGGAATCTATGAGAGAAACGGAGAGAAGCTTTCTTTTACAATCAATGTGATGGAAGGTGATCAGGTGCGCGCAGATCTTGCGGCTATCGCATGTCAGCAGCTGAAAGAAGTTGGAGTTGATGCAAAAGCACAGGTTCAGTCAGAAATCGACTGGGCAAATCAGGAAGCATTTTTGATCGGATGGGGAAGCCCGTTTGATGCTGATGACCATACATATAAAGTGTTTGGTACAGATAAAGGAAGTAATTACAGTGGATATTCCAATGAACAGGTAGACACTTATCTGACACAGGCAAGACAGACAAGTGATGAGAATGAACGTAAAGAAGCATATGCAAAGTTTCAGGTTGCACTTGCAGAAGATCCGGCATATACATTCTTCTGTTATTGCGATGTAGATTATGTGACGAATAAGAAAATCCAGGGAATTACAAAGGATACAGTTCTTGGCCATCATGGTGTTGGAATTTTCTGGAATGTAGAGGATTGGACGATCGAATGAAAATAGAAGAAATACTGGCAGTGAAGCATTTGTCAGTTGAATTTCAAACTTCAGATGGAAAGAAACAAGTAGTAAAGGACGTCTCCTTGTCGTTAAGACAAGGGGAGGTCCTTGCTCTTGTTGGAGAGTCAGGATGTGGAAAGACTGTACTGTGCCGATCAATTTTGAAATTACTGCCCAAGAGTGCGTCTGTGACAGGTGAAGCCATTCAATATAAAGATCAGAACCTGATCGGATATAATGAAAAAGAGATGCAGCAGATCCGAGGACATGGAATCGCGATGGTCTTTCAGGATCCACAGAGTACGTTAAACCCGACGATGACAGTTGGAAGTCAGATGGAAGAGGCTATTTTGCTGCATGAAAAAGCTTTAAATCAGAAGAAAAGAGAGAAAGATTTCGAGAAAAATAAGAAGAAATCAGCAAAAGAGCGGGCAATCGAACTGATGGAGCTTGTTGGGATCAAAGACGCAGAGCAGCGCTATGATCTGTATCCGTATCATTTTTCAGGTGGAATGCGTCAGAGATGTGTGCTTGCAATAGCACTTGCCTCAAATCCAAAGCTTTTAATTGCGGATGAACCGACAACAGCGCTGGATGTGACAATCCAGGCAGAGATTCTGAAACTGTTGAAAAAATTACAGAAAGAATTGAATTTAAGTATTCTGTTTATCACACATGATCTCGGAGTTGTTGCTCAGATCGCAGATAGGGTGGCAGTCATGCAGGATGGAAACATCGTGGAATTGGAAGAAGCAAAACAGCTTTTCACAGCTCCAAAACATTCTTATACAAAGAAATTGCTTCATGATCATCCTTATTATATGCATAGAAATGAATCAAAATTAATAAGTGAATCAGAATTGCATGAAAAACTGGTAGAAATCTCACATTTGTCCTACTTCTATCCTTTAGATAGAAAAAGGGTGTTTCAAGCGGTGAAAGATGTGTCCTTTGAGATAAGAAGAGACGAGATTTTTGGACTGGTAGGTGAGTCAGGATCTGGAAAGTCAACGGTTGGAAAATGTTTAATGGGGATTCTAAGTCCGCAAGCAGAAACATTTTCTTATGATGGGATAAATCTTCTTGATAAAAAAGCAAAAAAGAAAAATGCAAGAAGACTGCAAAAAGAGCGGCAGATGATCTTTCAGGATTCAACATCTTCCTTAAACCAGAAAATGAAGGTAGAGAAGATCCTTGCAGAGCCATTGGAAATACATAAAGTATTTTCTGACAAGAAAGAACAACATGATTTTTTATGTGAAATGATGGAAGAAGTGGAATTGCAGGAAGAACAGCTTCACGTGTGGCCATCGGAGTTATCTGGCGGACAAAGACAGCGCGTTGCAATCGCAAGGGCATTTGCAATGAAGCCGAAGCTCTTGATCGCAGATGAACCGATCGCTTCACTTGATGTGACAACGCAGGCACAGATGGTGAAGTTGTTTCGGCATTTACAAAGAGAACATGACTGTGCGATCCTTTTTATTGCTCATGATCTTTCAATGGTGCGTTTGTTGTGCGACCGTGTCGGAGTGATGAAGGATGGAAAACTTGTGGAGATAGGAGAAACCGAGCAGGTGTTTGAACATCCGCAGCATTTATATACGAAGAAACTTCTGGAGGCGATTCCGATTCCGGAGGTTTCAGGAGAGGAGCAGAGAGATGAAGAAACAATGGCTTAGAAAAATCGGACTGATCTTGCTATCTGTTTTTGTGCTCTCACTTCTTGTGTTTGTAATGTCGCGGCTGGCACCCGGGGATCCGCTGGTTTCTTATTATGGAGAACGTGCGGAGAGAATGTCGGTGGAAGAACACGAGCATGCAATGGAACGACTTGGATTAAACGAACCTATCCCTGTTCAGTATGTGAAATGGCTTGGAAATGCTTTTCAGGGGGATTTTGGAATCTCTTATAAATATAAACAAGATGTTCTTACCGTGATCGAGGGACGCTTAGTCAATACATTATTGCTTGGCGGAATTGGTTTTATCCTGACATTTGGACTGGCACTTTTGCTTGGAATTTTCTGTGTGTATTATGAAAATCAGCTTCCAGACCGGATTTTGCGTAAGGTGGGAACAATCACAAGCTGTATTCCGGAATTTTGGTTATCACTCGTATTGATTTTGATCTTTAGTGTGAATCTAAAGCTCCTTCCTGGAAGTGGGGCATATGATCTTGGACAATCGGCAAATCCGTTGAGCAGATTGACGCATCTGATTCTTCCGCTGACGGTTGTTGTGCTGAGCCACCTTTGGTATTATGCATATCTGATCCGTAATCGATTGTTGGAAGAAACTAGAAAAGACTATGTTTTACTGGCAAAGGCAAAAGGAATGTCACGAAAAAGAGTATTGTTCTGTCACTGTGTGAAAAATATTATGCCATCGTTCATCAGTCTGATGGCAATTTCACTTCAGCATGTGATCGAGGGGACGTATATCGTGGAAATGGTATTTTCCTATCCGGGAATCGGAACGCTTTCTTTTGAAAGTGCAAAATATCATGACTATAATATGTTGATGGTGCTTTGCGTATTTACCGGTATTTTTGTTATTGCGGGAAATGTGATCGGACAGTCTGTCAGTGAATGGATCGATCCGAGAATGAAAGAGATAAAAATGACAGGAAAGGCAAGTCGGATATAAGGTGGAGAAGATGAGAAAAGCTGAGAAGAATAATAGTTCATCCGAAAATAGAATAAGGACATCCAAAATGAATGGTTTTGGAAAAAACAAGTCTTCTGTAATTGCCGGAAGTATTCTTACAATCATTGTATTTGCCTGTGTTTTCTGTCGTTTCTTTATGACGAAAGACCCTACACACATGGATCTGGAGAACTGTAACATTTCACCGAATAAAGAGTTCTTTTTTGGAACGGATACGATGGGAAGAGATATTTTCTCAATGATTTTATATGGTGGTAGAATCTCGCTGTTTATCGGTTTGATATCAACCGTGTTATCGACTACAATTGCGGTGATCTACGGATCCTTCAGTGGAATCGCACCGGAGTGGATTGATGAACTGATGATGCGTTTTACAGAAATTTTATTGAGTATCCCTTCCATTCTGTTAATTATCTTTCTTCAGGCACTGGAAGGAAAGAACTCGGTTGTTGCAATCACCATAGTAATTGGTCTTACCAGTTGGATGAATATCGCAAAAATGGTACGCACCGAGGTGCGACAGCTCCGTGAGAGTGAATATCTGATTGCTGCAAAATGTATGGGTGGGAGTTTCTGGCATATTTTACATGTGCATTTGCTGCCGAATTTTGTTTCGTCAATTATGTTTATGGTCGTGATGAACATCAGAAGTGCAATCATAGCAGAGTCAACATTGAGCTTTCTTGGGATTGGTCTTCCGATGGAAATCATTTCCTGGGGGAGCATGCTCTCACTTTCTGAAAAGGCATTGATGACAAACTCCTGGTGGATCATTCTGATTCCGGGAATCGTGCTTGTGATCACATTATTGTGTATTACGGAACTGGGAGAAGCTTTGCGTAAAAATGTGAATCAGAAAGAAGGAAATTTATAGAGAATTCCTATAGAATGGTTTGATTCAACATAGGAAAAATGTTATACTGAAAAACAGAAGCCTGAGGCAAAATGCCTGAACGAATAAGTAAAGGAGAGCGATAAAAATGGTGACAGTAAATGCTATGGGAGACAAATGTCCACTTCCGGTAATTAAGACAAAGAAAGCATTAGATGCTTTGACAGCTCCGGAGACAATAGAAGTTCTCGTTGATAATGAGACAGCAGTGGCTAATGTGACAAAGATGGCACAGAGTACAGGCGCAACAGTAACACAGGAGAAGCTTGGAGAGAATGAATATAAAGTGACAATTCAGGCACTTGCAGGAGAGGGAACTCAGACTGCACCGGCGGGTGCGGTTTGCGATTGTGTTCCAACAGGGGATACAGTAGTTGTGATTTCTTCTGACAAGATGGGAAGTGGAAATGATGAGCTCGGAAAAGTGCTGATCAAAGGTTGCATCTTTGCAATCACACAGCTTGATGAGCTTCCAAAGAAGATGATCTTCTACAACGGTGGCGCTAAGATCACATGTGAAGGATCTGACTCTCTGGAGGATCTGAAGAATCTTGAAAGCCAGGGCGTTGAAATCGTGACTTGTGGGACATGTCTGGATTATTATGGACTGAAAGACAAGCTTGCAGTAGGAACAGTTACAAATATGTATGACATTGTCGAGTCTATGAATCATGCAGGTAAGATTGTGAAACCTTGTTAGAAACATAGGAACAGTTACAGTAATTTGAAAATGTGATGGGAAAGCTGCTGCAACAGCTTTTTCGTATATCGAGGGAATTGTTTTGAAAAAGTAATCGAAAGGAAGTGAGCGAAATGAGTAAGGGACTCAAAGAGATTCATCTGACACAGATGACAAAGACAGCTGGTTGAGCGGCCAAAATCGGTCCTGAGACCCTTGCCCAGGTTCTGGGTAAGCTGCCTAAATTTTCCGATGAGCGTCTGCTTGTCGGTGTTGAGACATCAGATGATGCCGCAATTTATAAAATATCGGATGAGACTGCCATGATACAGACACTGGATTTCTTCACACCGGTTGTGGATGATCCGTATCTGTTCGGACAGATTGCAGCGGCGAACTCCTTAAGCGATGTATATGCAATGGGAGGAGAGCCGAAGGTTGCATTGAATATTGTATGTTTTCCAAATTGTCTGGATCCGGAGATCTTAGGTGAGATCTTGCGAGGCGGAGCAGACAAGGTGTTAGAAGCAGGAGCCGTTCTAGTCGGAGGTCATTCGGTGCAGGATGATGAACCGAAATACGGACTCTCGGTAACAGGCTTCGTTCACCCGGATAAGATTTATAAGAATTACGGGTGTCAGCCGGGAGATGTGCTGGTTCTGACCAAACAGCTTGGAAGTGGTATTGTGAATACAACAGTGAAAGCACAGATGGCTTCTGAAGCAGCCGCAGATGAAGCTGCGAAAGTGATGGCTTCATTGAATCAGAAAGCGAAAAGAGCAATTGAGAAACACACGATCCACGCATGTACAGATGTGACGGGATTTGGATTGCTGGGACATTGTACAGAGATGGCCGAGGCAAGTGAAATGACTTTGGAATTATATCCGGAGCAAATTGAATATATGACAGAAGCGATTGCATATGCAAGAATGGGGCTCGTTCCGGCAGGAGCATATAAGAACCGGGAGTTTGCAGCAGAAGGCTTGGATACAGGAGATGTAGAAGAGGTCTATTTAGATCTGATCAGTGATCCGCAGACTTCAGGAGGACTTCTTGTCAGTGTCCCAGGAGAAGAATTAGATTGTCTGTTGGCAGACTTTGAGGCAGTGGGAATGGAAACGAAAGTTTCAGTTGTAGGCTGCGTCAAAGAGAGGCAGGGAAAGCTCATCCAACTAAAAAAAGGAAAAATGGAAATGCTGTAAGAGATTTCTTGTTACTGTTCACAGTGTGCTGTGAACGGTAACGGTTTCTTGCGGCATTTCGCTGTAGAAAGAGAAAATAAGGAGCAGCAGTAGTTGGAAAAGTCAGATCAGAATAAGAAAAGAGAAAATTTACAGAAAGAAAAGAATCAGATCTTTCGCCTGCTTCCGCGAGTAGATGACTTGATGAAGAAAGAAAATGTTCAGAGACTGGCAGAGAAAGAAGGATATGAGCGTGTTCTCGGAGCAGTCAGAGATTCTGTGGAGAATCTGAGAAATGAAATCTCACAAGAAATCAAAAAGGGAATCAGTGAGCAGGAAGCAAAAGAAATGATTCGGAAATTTCTGTATGAGATAGAATCAAGTTCAAGGAAATCAGAAGTGAACCATCTTCTGGAACAAGAACAGAAAAAGGAGATTCAACCGGTTTATAACGGAACAGGAGTAATCCTTCATACCGGGCTTGGACGTGCACCGCTTAGTCATGAGATTGCGGAAAAACTGAAATCAGTTGCAGAGAATTATTCCAGTCTGGAATATGATCTACAGACTGGAAAACGTGGAAACAGGACCGGATATGCAGAAGAATTGCTTTGTCAGATCACAGGAGCAGAAGCGGCAATTGTTGTGAATAACAATGCCGGAGCTGTACTTCTTGCCTTGAGTGCATTGACAAAAGGCGGAGAAGTGATCGTCTCCAGAGGAGAACTTGTTGAAATCGGAGGGAAATTCCGTATTCCGGAAGTTCTTGAATTAAGCGGTGCTATTTTGAAAGAAGTCGGGACAACCAATCGTACAAGGATAGAAGATTATAAAGCAGCAGTCAGTGAAAAGACGAAAGCATTTTTGAAAGTCCACACAAGTAATTACAGGATTGTCGGGTTTACAGAATCGGTAAGTGCAGAAAAATTGTATGAATTAAGTAATGGCCTGATAGAGTGCACGCAGGAATTGTCACCTGAAATCTTCGAGAATCATACAGAACGAAGCAGAATTCCTGTGATTGAAGATCTAGGCAGTGGCGTACTTATAAATCTGGAGGAATATGGTTTATCCAAAGAACCAACCGTACAGGAAGAAGTAAAGGCCGGTGCAGATGTTGTTTGTTTTAGTGGGGATAAACTATTTGGTGGAGCACAGGCCGGAGTCCTTGTCGGAAAGAAAAGATATATTGATCAGATGCGTAACCATCCGTTGCTTCGGGCTCTTCGAGCAGATAAATTTACATTGACAGCGATAGAAGAAGTATTGAAATGTTATCTGGATCAGAAAGAAGCGGTTCAAAAGATTCCGACCTTGAGAATGCTGACAAGACCTGCGGAGGAAATAAAAGAGAAGGTAAGAGTCTGTGCTGATAGATGGAGTCAAGAGGGAGCGTTGGTTCAGATTCAAGTGGAAAAATGTATTTCTAAGGCAGGCGGCGGAGCACTTCCCGAAACAGAGATTTCAAGTTATGGAGTAACATTGGAAGCAAACGAGATTACCGTTGAAGAATTAGAAAGCAGGATGAGAAATCTCTCAATTCCGGTAATCGGAAGAATAAAGGAAGGGCGTTTCCTTCTGGATATGAGAACTTTCCCGGAAGAAGGAATCGAATATCTGGCGACACAGATCAGACATGTTATGGAAAGAAAACAGAACTGAGAAAGAAAACAGTATTAAGAAAGGGACTGCATTAGATGGAAAGACATGTGATCATCGGAACAGCCGGACATATCGATCATGGGAAGACAACACTGATCAAGACATTAACGGGAAGAGATACAGACCGTCTGAAAGAAGAGAAAGCACGTGGAATCACAATTGATCTAGGGTTTACATGGATGGATCTGACAGACGGAGAGCGTGTCGGAATCATTGATGTTCCCGGGCATGAGAAATTTATCTCTAATATGACTGCAGGTGTGGTAGGAATGGACCTTGTTCTTCTTGTAATTGCTGCAGATGAGGGGATTATGCCACAGACAAGAGAACATCTGGCAATTTTACGCCTTTTGGGTGTTGAGAATATCCTTGTTGTTTTGAATAAATGTGACCTTGTGGATGAGGAATGGCTGAAGATGGTAGAACAGCAGATCTGTGAAGAAATGCAACAGATGTTTACAGTAGGTCAGAGAAATGATCAGGCAGAAGATAAGCTGGAATATAAGGTGGACATTGTACGTGTTTCAGCAAAATCCGGAGCTGGAATTGAAGAATTAAGAAGTCAAATCCTGAAATGTGTAAAAAAGCAGAAAGAAATGTGGAAAACTCCTGCATTGCCAAGACTTCCTGTGGACAGAGTATTTTCAATGAAAGGAAGCGGAACGGTTGTGACGGGAACACTTCTTGGCGGAAAAATTCATTCGGGAGATCGGGTGATGGTCTATCCACAACAAACTTCGTGCAGAGTCCGTGGAGTTCAGGTGCATGAGCAGGAAGCAGAAGTTTGTGAAGCAGGTCAGCGGAGCGCACTGAACTTGGTTCAGACGGATCGAAGACAGAGCAGCGATGGGAAGTTTGTGTATCGAGGAAATGTGATCGCACCGGAAGGAAGCATGAAAGTCAGCCACTATGTGAATGCAAAACTGACACTTCTTCCTCAGAGTAAAAGAAGTATTGAACACCAGACTCGATTACATTTTTATAGCGGAACAACAGAAGTTCTGTGCAGAGCAGTTCCGCTGTCCTGTGAGAAAGTTGAACCGGGAGAATCAGCCTATGTCCAACTAAGATTAGAAGAACCTGCTGCGTTTTGTCCGGGGGACCGGTTTGTTATCCGGTTTTATTCACCACTCGAGACAATCGGTGGAGGAATTATTCTTGAGATGGGAGAAAAAAAAGAGCGAAAATTTCATGATGGGGTTTTACAAAGACTGGAACTGTTGGAAAACAATCTTTGGAATCAAGAAAATGAGTGTTCAAAGGAAATCCCGGATCAAGAAAAGAGCCTGCAGGAACAGATTTCTTTAGAAAAGAGAATTATGGATGAATTGGAAAGCTGGTTGTCTGCTCATCCATATCGAAGAGGAATGCCCAAGACAGTTCTTCTCAATCAGATCAGCAAAGGAAAAAAGGAACAGAATCGGGAAATTCAGAAATGTCTTATACGATTGGAGAAACATGGAAATGTCGGTTGTATAAGGTTGCAACAGGAAAATTCTGGTATAGAGCTGATTTCTCCGGAGGAATATAAAGTAAAAGAGACGGAAGAGGTTTCTAAATTAAGAGAAATCTTTGCCAGTCAATCAGAGGAGAATAACGTTTTCTTTTTGAACAAAGTGGAATTGGAAACATTTTTTGAGTCAGCAAAAAAAACGAAAAAGAAAAGTGGAATACAAAGTCAGGATGAATTGATGGAAATTCTGAATTATATGCAGGAAGAAAACGAAATTACAGAGGTTTGTGAGAGTGTTTATACAACAACAGAGATTACGTTTAAAATCAGAACAGAAGTAAGTTGTATGTTATCTGTGTCTAAGGTGATTACACTGAGTCAGGTGAAAGAAGTATTTCAGACGAGCAGAAAAAATGCCAGATTGATTTTTGAATATACAGATCGAATCGGACTTACAGCAAAAGAAGGTGCACAGACAGAACGCTCTGCGGGAAATAAATTACAAAGAGAATAAATCAGAGGAAAGCAAGGGGAGAGTGAATGAACTTAAAACAACTGGAAGCATTTGTGAAAGTAGCAGAAACAAAAAGTTTTTCGGAAGCGGCAAAGCAGTTATTTCTTACGCAGCCAACTGTTAGTGCACATGTGTCTGCATTAGAAAAAGAGCTGAAGACCTGTTTCCTTATAAGAAATACAAGAGGAGTTGAGCTGTCAGAGAATGGAAAAGAGCTTTATGCTTATGCGGTACAAATGCTTGAAATCGAAAAGACAATAAAAGGGCGGTTTGGAAAAGAAATAAAACCGGAGGGAAATGTACTTCGTATTGGTGCTTCAACCGTACCGGCGCAATATATTCTTCCAAATGTAATGTCTACATTTCATGCAGAATATCCTGGTGAAAAATTGAAGCTTTTTGAGACAGACAGCGAAGGTGTTATCGATATGATTCTTTCCCATCATATTGATATTGGATTTACAGGAACCGTGATCGAGAAAGGAAACTGTAAATATCTTCCATTTTATGAAGACGAATTGGTTGTGCTTACTCCGTCAAATGAGAAATTTGTTGAAAAGCTTTGTGGTGGACAAAAATTGGTGGATTGGATCATGGACGAGCCGGTGATCTTAAGAGAAGAAGGGTCCGGAACAAAGAAAGAAGCAGTAAAAATGCTGGCAGAACAAGGGATTGATATGAAAAAACTGAAGCTGGCAGCATTGATGGAGAATCAGGAGACGATCAAAAGATCTGTAAGTAAAGGGATGGGAGTTACGATTTTGTCTAAACTTGCGGCAGAAGAGGAATTGAAAAATGGAACACTTCTGGCTTTTCCACTGGGAAGTCAAGGTGGAAAGAGATCAATCAACCTTGTCTATGATGCAGAATATCCGTTGCTTCCGGCAGCAGAGCGTTTTATAAAGATGATAAAGAGAATGTATTTGAAGAAAGAAAATACAGGGATAGATGAATAGCAAATAACACGCCCTATTTATAGAAAATTCCTATAAATAAGGTGGATCCATTACGGATTCCTATTAGACGGAAATAGAAAAGAGAAGTATACTATAACTAGTGATTTGTATCTGAAAAGTAAACGATATAAACACATACAGAAAGGAAGAGAAGCCCTATGATCTACATGGATAATGCGGCAACTACATTACAGAAACCGGAAGAAGTAAAACGGGCGATTCTCTATGCTCTCGAGCATATGGGCAATGCAGGGAGAGGCGGAACAGAAGCTGCACTTGATGCTTCGAGAAGTATCTATGCAGTAAGGGAAAAACTTGCAGATTTTTTTCATGCAGAGAGTCCGACAAGAATTGCATTTACTGCAAATTCTACAGAGAGTCTCAATATTGCATTGAAAGGTTTGTTTCAACCGGGTGATCATGTGATCACGACAGTACTGGAACATAATTCAGTATTGCGTCCGCTGTACTGGTGTCAGGAACAGGGAGTAGAGCTTACGATTCTAAACTGTGATGAAAAGGGAAATCTGTCATATGAAGAGATGGAGAATGCGGTGCGGAAAAATACAAAAGCAATTGTGTGTACCCATGCTTCAAATCTAACGGGAAATATGATCAATCTGAAACGGGTAGGACAGATTGCATCAGAGAAGCATATTTTGTTTGTTGTGGATGCTTCTCAGACAGCAGGTGTTTATCCGATTGATGTGCAGGAACTTGGGGTTGATGTATTGTGCTTCACAGGACATAAAGGTCTGCTTGGACCGCAGGGGACCGGAGGACTTTATGTTAGGGAAGGTGTGGAAATTCGTCCGCTTCTGTGCGGAGGAAGCGGCGTGGATACTTATAACATGCATCACCCATCCCAGATGCCGACGGCACTTGAGGCCGGAACTCTTAATGGGCATGGGATTGCAGGACTTGGCGCAGCAATTGATTATCTGAACCGTACAGGAATTGATGTGATCCGCGAGAAAGAACTCCATCTGATGCGCAGGTTTTATGATGGGATTTCTCAGCTCCCGGATGTGAAAGTCTATGGAGATTTTACAGCAGAGGAAAGAGCTCCGATCGTGACTTTCAATCTGGGAGATTATGACTCTTCTGAAGTCAGTGATGAATTGAATGAAGTTTATGGGATTGCGACCAGACCGGGAGCACACTGTGCACCACTGATGCACAAAGCACTCGGTACAGTAGAACAGGGAGCTGTCCGCTTCAGTTTCTCTCATTACAATACGGAAGAAGAAGTTGATTTTGCAATTCGTGCGATAAAGGAGTTGTAAAGAAAGAGAGGAAGAGAAAATGAATTTATTTGATTCAAAGAAGAAACTGGGAATCGCCGGTGTCATAATGGGTCTGGTAGCAGCAACGCTTGCTTACTTTGGAAACCCGGCGAACATGGCAATCTGTATTGCGTGTTTTGTGCGTGATACAGCAGGAGCACTTGGACTTCATTCCGCAGAGCCGGTACAGTATGCAAGACCGGAAATCATCGGAATCGTCCTCGGTGCATTTATTATTTCAATTGCGACAAAAGAATATCGTGCAACAGCCGGATCTTCCACAATTGTACGTTTTGTACTTGGAATGATTCTTGTGATCGGAGCACTTGTATTCCTTGGATGTCCGCTTCGTATGGTGATTCGTATGTCAGCCGGAGATCTGAATGCATGGGTAGCACTGATCGGATTTGTACTTGGTATTGCTACAGGCGTGTTTGCATTGAAGAAAGGTTTCAGCCTTGGGCGTGCACATGTGACAAATAAAGTGAGCGGAAGTGTGCTTCCACTTCTTATGATCGGAGTGCTTGTACTTGCACTTGGAACAAATCTTTTAAAGAGCAGTACAGCAGGTCCGGGAAGTATGCATGCACCAATCATTATTTCTCTGATCGGTGGACTTCTCTTTGGAGCATTTGCTCAGAAATCAAGAATGTGTTTCGCAGGAAGTATCCGTGATATCATTCTTATGAAGAACTTTGACCTGATCACAATCATTGTAGGATTCTTCACAGTTATGCTTGTATACAATGTTGCAACAGGACATTTTGTTCTTGCATTCAATACACCTGGAGTGATCGCTCACTCCCAGCACCTGTGGAGCATTCTTGGAATGTATGCAGTAGGATTTGCAGCAGTTCTTGCAGGAGGATGCCCGCTGCGTCAGCTTGTACTTGCAGGTCAGGGATCATCTGATGCAGGAGTAACAGTGATCGGTATGTTTGCAGGTGGAGCACTTGCACATAACTTTGGTCTGGCAGCAAGTGGAACAGCACTGAATGCTGAGACAGGTGAGATCGTAGCCGGAGCTGTTCCGCCAGCAGGTAAGATCGCAGCAATTATTTGTATTATTGTATGTTTTGTAATCGCATTTACAAACAAGAGAAGCGAAGCAAAATAAGGAGAAAATAGTTATGAGAGAAGTAGATGCAAGAGGATTATCTTGTCCAGAACCATTGATGCTGACAGCAGAAGCGATTAAAAGTGACAGTAGTCCGGTAAAGGTTCTTGTGACAGAACCACATCAGAAAACAAATGTGGAGAAATTTGCAAAGGATCACGGAAAGAAAACAACAGTAGAAGAAATCGAAGATGGATTTGCTGTTGTGATCGAGTAAAATGAAATAGTAAAAAGCCTTGCTCCCTTTACTGAATGTGAATTTGGTAAAGGGAGTATTTTAGTAATGAAAAATGTTTTCTATTTGTCTGGTTTCGGTTATAATAAGAGAGTTGAGAAAAAGGAAAGTGTGAGGATAACAGCATGTATATTTCAACAAAATATCTGCATGTATTTCTTGATATCGGAGATGCGCTGCTTTCAAGCGGGGCGGAGATATTTCGTGTAGAAGATACATTGAACCGTATGGGATATGCATGCGGTGCAACGCAGATGAATGTGTTCGTGATCACATCGAGTATTGTTATTACAATGGAATTTCCAAAAGAAAATGTACGAACTCAGACAAGGAGAATCCGAAAGAACGGAGGAAATGATTTTGAGAAGCTGGAGAAATTGAATCATTTGAGTAGACAGTTTTGCCAGAATCCTATGTCTCCTGAAGAACTCAGGAAAGTCTTCGATCAGATTGACAAAGTAGTTCCGACACAAACAGGAAAACTCGCAGGGAGTATTCTGGCAGCTTTTAGCTTTGCGCTTTTCTATGGAGGAAATCTTTGGGATGCATTACTGGCCGGATTAGCGGGTATCTTAATCTGGGGAGCACAGAGACATATAAGAAAGTATTGCATGAATGAAGTGACGTTTCAATTTGTGGCATCATTTCTTACGGGATGTTTTATTTGTGTTATGGCGCGGATTTTTCCGGCTTTGCACGTGGATAAGATTATGATTGGCGATATTATGTTATTGATCCCGGGATTGATGGCAACAAATGCAATTCGTGATATATTGATTGGAGATACAATATCTGGGGTTATGCGTTTTATAGAGGCGATGCTTCTTGCAGCAGTGCTTGCACTTGGATTTATCGGAGCAATATTTCTGATTGGGAGGATTGGTTGATGACGTATATTGTTCAATTATTTACAGGTGCAGCAGGTTCGGTTGCATTTGGTATATTGTTTCATATGAAGAAGAAACACCTTCCATTGGCGGCGCTTGGCGGTTTTCTGGGCTGGCTGCTATTTATCATCTGCAGAGAATGTTGGGGAGGTGTGTTCTTCCCAACACTAGCAGCAGCTTTTGGAATCGACTTATATGCGGAGATACTTGCGCGTAGTTGCAGGAGTACTTCGACTTCATTTTTTGTAACATCGGTGATTCCACTGATTCCAGGAAGCACGCTTTATTATTGTATGAGAAGTGTTGTTGAAGGAAATTTACATCAGGCATGGAATTATGGACGAGATACATTTTTATATGCATTGGGGATTGCGGCAGGTATGAGTATTGCCTGGGCAATCTGTGATTTTTTAAGAAAGATAAGAGGAAAACAGGAGATCTCATAAATGAGAAAGAAAGAATTAAAACTTGTGGTGACATTTCACACAACTGCGGATGCGATGGCGATGGAAAAAGCGTGTAAGGCAGAGGAGGTACCGGGCAGACTGATTCCGGTGCCAAGAGTAATCTCGGCAGGTTGTGGACTTGCCTGGGCAGCACCGCTTGAGGCGGTAGAACAGATCAAGCATGTAATGCAGGAAAAGGGGATTGAGAGAGAAGAACTTCATGAGTGCATGGTCTGATCTTTGGATTCAAGGCAAAATGCGCATATTCTGTGTTGAACAGTGGAGTGATAGATATGGAAGTGAACAGTAACATGTTTTCAAAAAAGAAACGAGAATATGAGAATGAACGTTGATTCTGAGGGCGGTTTGCGCTATACTCTATTCAGTAATAAAAGAAAAAAGGTTACTGTTCACACGGGAGTGTACAGTAACGAAAAAAGTGCTGCTCACAGATCAGTGGGAGCGGTAATGAAAAGACTGCTGATAGTTCGGCAGAGAAGGAGCATAATATGAGAATTACAGATGACATTTTATATGTAGGTGTAAATGATCACAACATTGATTTATTCGAGGGTCACTATATTGTGCCGAATGGCATGGCTTACAATTCCTATGTGATCAATGATGAGAAAATTGCGGTTATGGATACAGTGGATGCAGCTTTTGGCGATGAGTGGCTGAAGAATATTGCAGATGTATTGAATGGAGCAACACCTGATTACCTGATCGTTCAGCACATGGAGCCGGATCATTCAGCAAATATTCAGAAATTTCTGGAAGTATATCCGAATACAAAGGTGGTTGGAAATGCAAAGACATTTACAATGATCGGAAACTTTTTCCGTGACCTGAAACTTGCAGACGAGAACAAGCTGGAAGTGAAGAATAAAGATACACTGACACTTGGAAAACATGAGCTTACATTTGTATTTGCACCGATGGTACATTGGCCGGAGGTAATGGTAACATACGATAGCAAGGATAAGGTTCTTTTCTCTGCGGATGGATTCGGTAAGTTCGGAGCGCTTGATGTAGAGGAAGACTGGGATTGCGAAGCACGCCGTTACTATATCGGAATTGTTGGAAAATACGGAGCACAGGTTCAGAATCTTTTGAAGGTTGCAGCAACACTGGATATTCAGATAATCTGCCCGCTGCATGGACCGGTTCTTACAGAGAATCTGGAGCACTACATTGGACAGTATAATACATGGTCTTCTTATGGAACAGAATCTGAAGGTGTTATGATCGCGTACACATCTGTTTATGGAAATACAAAGAAGGCAGTTGAACTTCTTGCTGAGAAGCTGAAAGAAAAAGGATGCCCTAAGGTCGTAGTAACAGACCTTGCCCGTGAGGATATGGCAGAGGCTGTAGAAGATGCGTTCCGTTACGGTAAGATTGTTCTTGCTTCAACAACTTATAACGGAGATGTATTCCCGTTCATGAAGACATTTATCGAGCACTTGACAGAGCGTAACTATCAGAATAAGACAATTGGTCTGATTGAGAACGGATCCTGGGCTTCTATGGCTGGTAAAGTGATGACAGGAATGTTTGAGAAGAGCAAGAACATCACATGGCTTGAGACTTCAGTAAAGATTATGTCTTCTATGGATGAGCAGAATAAAGCGGACATCGAGAAGATGGCAGAGGAACTGATGTAAGCAATTGTGATTTACAGGAAAGAAAGATTCTGTTAGGATAGAATCAGATGGCGGAGCGGATGACCAGATATCAGCTGGCGTTTGCTCCGTTTCTTAATAAATACATCAATGATGAATTGTCTAAGCATTATGGAGGCAGAAGAGTAACTGGTGTGCTTCCTGGTCTTCAAAACCAGTGTGGGGCGTGGTACGTCCCGGGTGGGTTCGATTCTCACATGCCTCCGCCAAAAGAAAATATGTTATTAGTGGAAAGTCCTTTTATAACAAGGGTTTTCTGCTTTTTTATTGCTCGGAAATAAAATTATGTTGCTGTCACGTTTTGTCACGTTTTTTAGCTCTTCATTACTAGATGTTGTGTTATCCCCTAAAGCACTCAAGATTGAATTCTTTGTTTCTTCTTCGCTGTTTGTATTAAAAACATAATACTTCATTGTTGTTTTTTCATCTGCATGACCAGAAATCTTACTAACTACGCTCAATGGTATATCTTGTGCGGCGAGAGTAGAAATCCATGTTTTTCTGATTCTGTGCGTTCCTTTTAAAGGAATGTTGATACAACGCTTGCAAATATCCCTGAGAAGATTATATAATTTGTTAGGATTTACTAAGTAACCATTCTGCACAAACAAGAAGTCTTGATAGCATTCCCCAGTCTTTTGGTTAATCTCTTGTATCTGTTTTATATACTCTTGCGCCTTTTGTGTTAGTGGGATGTATCTGTCCCCTGCATCTGATTTAGTATATTCTACTGCGTGCCATCCAGTGAGTTTAGGATTACTTATAGTTGATATATCACAGTCTACTATAACTTGCCTGTGAATGTGTATTTTGCCATTCTTTATATCTGAATTCTTAATAGCAAGTATTTCCCCTCTACGCGTTCCTAACTCGAATTCAAGCATTATAGCAATGATATTTGTGTTTGTTGGATTATTCTGCAATCTACGGTTTAATTCATCAAAGAGTAACTGTTTCTCATGTTCGTTGTAAACTTCTTCCTTACTGGATTTCTTTCTGGTTCGTATGATATTCTTTTTGTTTACCTCAACACGGTAAGGGTTCTCGTTTGCTGATATATACCTTGCTGAGACTGCATACCCAAAAGTTTGTTTCAATATACCACACATATTGCAGAAAGCCTTGTCTTTGATTTCTGTTGTATTCACTATGTTATTTAGGAAATCATCCACATCAACAGGAGTTATCTTTTTGTATGGCTTATTTATAAATTCTGGCTTTATTTGATAGTATCTCTTCCAGTCATATACCATACGCCTTATAGTTCCTACGCTGACCTTTTCTTTCTTGTGTTCCATGAACTCATAGAAAAGTTGCTCTAATGTCATGTTATCATCTTGCAAGGATTTGAGTTGTTCCTTTTCCTTGTTAAGATAGTATTCACACAATGCAGATTCTATTTTCTCTCTAGTTGTTTTCTTTCTGCGGTAAGCTCCCCCTTTTACTGATTTGTCTGGAATACGGAAATAGTAGTAGCTTTCTTTGTCAGTGCTATAATATTTAATCTCGTTCCTATGTTTTGCCAAAATGTCTGTTTTCTTCATATCCTCTATGTTTTCCAGTACACCTGTTGTATTTATCATACTATTAGAACAACTGGAAACGCAAGCATCAACTTTGAAAAGTTCAGTAAAATCAAGTATCATAATATATAAATCCTCTTATCTAAAATTTATCATTGTTTTGTTCTCCTATTCTGTTCTCTTAATCTGTTTGCTATTGCAAGATTGCTTGTATCAATCTATATGACAAATAACTATTTGTAACATAGAACAAGCACAAATTACAAACAATTCTATACAAGCAATCTTGTCATAGTGGCTATTCTGTTCTGTTTTACTGTAAAATATGTTCTGTTTTGAATGTTCCCGAGAAATTGTCTATACAATTCATACATTCTTTGTTATGTGTTCGATACTCATTTCTTGCATTAATAAGTAAATAACACAATCTTCTGGTAATCTCTTTAGAACACGCTTCAATGCTCTATGTAGTAGGAAATATGATAATTTGTGCGTCTGTTTGTATGCATCTGTTGCAATCTCATATACTTCCTGTTCTGTAAATTCCTTTTTGTTTTCCATTTGTTCTCCCTCCCTTAACTTAATTCGTCCATGTATTTCAGAACATGGTTGTAATTAATGTAATACTTGTTACTGAGCTTCACATATGGTATTTTATGTTCTTCTACAATCAATCTCCTTAATAACTGGTATGGAAGCCGCGTTTTGCTTGCCAGTTCATTTATACAGAGTAATGGAGGACAATCTGGCAATTCATTCATAACATAATTTTTCCTTTCTTGCAGACTTTTAAATCTTTTTGACTGTGCGACACGCTTTGCAGTCTCTTTCAGTTCTTGTGATGTAACAACCTTTTTCATATGTTATCCCTCCCTCATAGAATTCTTTAAATCATTGGAGACTTGTTTTTTAATCCTACGTAAGCTGAGCCCCTCCATGAATAGCTTGCTTAGTTCTGCCTGTTTCTGATCTAACAGTGGCTTCATAGCTTGTTGGTGCTTTAGTTCCTCTGGATTCTTTGCATTTTCAACAATTACTTTTCTCTGTCTTTCAGTGAATAAACCGCTATACTGCGGTAAGCTACACAATTTTTGGAGTGCGATCGCTTCTACTCTTGTAGGACTAACACACCAATTACCTATGCGTCTGCGGTCACTGTTCTCTTGAATACCATTGGAGTGTAACTGCGCCATGTAGGAAAACAGGACATTGTTCGATTCATACTCCAACTTTTTTAACTGTTCCGCTGATTCCTCAACTTTGATTGATTTAATGTTTTCGATTTGTGTTTGTTTTGTTTCCATCTGCTTGTCATTTTGTTCTAAGAGGTCTGTGGCTTTCTGGTCAAGCATTTTACGCAACTTATAGATATCAACTGTGTTTACGCCCGCTTCATTTGAAAAAACATTCAACAGATTTCTTGTAGACAAATACTCCTTGGACGTTTTCATGTTTGATATTGCATTGAATACATTGTTATACATTCTAACAAGTCTTTCTTGCTGTGCTTCTAGTTCTGCCATTGTTTTAGTGTTACGTTTATTTGAATCAAAATACATCTTAAATTCTCCTTTCGTATATGCCCTTGTGAGCTTCTAATTACCCCATTTACGGCGTTTAATGTCTATGGGTGTATATTTCCTTATGGTTTATATATATCAGCTCCCCATGGCTCATTATCATCATTATCTATGTTGTCTGTGAGTTCTTTTGATATCTCATTGTTTATATCATCTATATTCATATCGTGTTTTGGGTCTACTATCTGTAGAGTTATCTGTGTTTGTTTGTTATGTTCTGTTTCTTCCACTACAGCTTTGTAATCCTTGCCATAACATTTATCTAACAGATATTGATTCGCTTTCAATCTGGTGTTTGCATCAAAACTGTTTTCTGCTATAGTCATTATGTTCTTTAGAGCTTTAGTGCTGTATGTTTTAAGTTCCTTGTCAAAATCTTCTTTGTTCTGTTTCATTCCTACTGATAAAGGTTTTCTTCCTTTTGCCACACCAATATCACCACCTTGTCTATATTGTTAAAATCCTTAATCTTTAGTACCATTTTTTTAAGAAAATGAACGGTTTTTCGTTTGTTCTCGCTTGTTCTCCGGGACACTCACGTCCATGTTATGTCCAATGTTATCCATGAATAATGCCTTTACATAACAGAACAAAATCATCTGCTACATTCTCATGAATCTCAATTTCTCCACTTTTACGCACTCTGTAAATAGCTTTCCTTGCACTCTCTGGATTGTCATAATGTAATTTGCAAGCCTTTACAAAGAATGAGAAATCTTGTTCAATGATTGTTCTGTTCATAAGTGCTGTTGTTAATGGTTTGTATGTTTCTAAATCTGATAATATCATCTGTATGCACTGTTTATAGTATGGTGTACTACCTGTATTGTTCCAAAACCTATCACAGAAATACTTTTTAAAATCAGACTTGAAACATTGTAGCAAAGATTGTATTGACTCCACTGTTAGGAAATCATTTAAGGCTCTTCCAGTTTTAGCAAAATCTAAACCACATCTGTTATAGATATGTTCTATTCTGACTATCCCTTTCTTATCCTGTATTCCCTGTTCTAATCCTTTGTCATATATTTTCTGCGAAAATCTACCAGTGCTGTTCTGTGGCATCTTCAACGACTCTACATTCATTCCAGATGTTAATGTTTCGACTTTTTTATATCTCTTTCCTGTCTGCTTTCCTCGTACAGTTAAATGAGCAATATTTGATTTATCCTGTAGCAACATTCCTGTAATCATGTTCAGCATTGGTTGTACATTGTCTATATGTCTCAAAACAACTGTTGCATTAACTTCTGCCGTTTTAACTTGCAATTCTGGAAGATAATCTCCAAAATGCTCTTTTAGCTGTTCTGTTATTGTTTGCGTTACCTCATACAACTTGCACGCATCCACAATACCGAAAGGCTCAATATTGTTTGTTCTAATACATTTGGGAAGATTAATATTCAATCTATATCCATGTGTTTTCCCTTGCTTGTGTTTTAAGTCTCCTATATTGATTCCTGTTTTGCTTTGAAATATTACATTGTTTTCTATTATTTCTATTGGTGTATCAATAACTACTTCTATTGTGTCAATTCCTAACATTGTATGTTGTTTATCATCCATTTGTTTTGTTACCTCCTATTTCTGCAATAAAAAAAGACCTATAGCAAAAGGAAGAATGTGGTTGGAACTTCCTGTGCCTAGGTCTTTCTACATAAATGAATAAATGGAGTGAACAAAAAACTCACAAACATCAAACATGGCTTTTTTTAGGTTTTACATTTAAGTATGCTACCTTATTCGCATAACCATGAGCAGATAACAATAGAGAAACGCACCACACGGACTCACAACTATAATTATTTCAATATTCAATTTCTTCTTGTTTGTTGAAATTATTGCACGAACTGTGCAACTTCTGATTTGTTTTATAACATATATTTGAAATATGTTTTTTTAACTTGAACAGTTTAATTAACTTTATGAATACATTATATCATTAACAAAAAATATTGTCAACACTTAGTAAAATATTTTGAATTTTTTTTAATTTTATGGTATAATATATAATTTAATCGTATTCACGGAACACCTCTGTAAGCCTGTGCTTGCCCCTAGAATCCATTTTATTTTAGGCAACCAATAAATATGCCTTTATGGGGTAAAATGGCTATATGAGCCTTATAGAAGTTTATTATTATAAATGGGGTAATTTGTTGCATAACATCAATTATTCTGTTATAGTGTAGGCAATATTTATATAATAGCGGAGAACAAAAACAATCATTTAAACATATCAGAAGAGTGATATACTTAAATCATTATTTTCATTAACAGGTGTATTGGAAATTCTCCTTTCCTTGCTTTGTTCTATATGTTGTATGGTGTCACGAAGCTGTCACGTTCGTTTCTGTCCAGTTCAAAAACCTTGATTCTACAGGGATTTGTGAAATTGCCATGTGGGTTCGATTCCCACATGTCTCCGCCAAAAGAAAGGAAAAAGAATATGGGTATGAATCAGACGCCGGTGTCCGAACGAGTGCACATCGGCTTTTTTGGTAAGCGCAATGCAGGAAAATCAAGCGTGATGAATGCGGTAACAGGACAGGATCTTGCGGTAGTTTCTGATGTGAAAGGAACAACAACGGATCCGGTTTATAAGACAATGGAACTTCTTCCGTTGGGTCCTGTTGTGATGATGGATACTCCTGGAATTGATGATGAAGGTGAACTGGGTGAACTTCGTGTGAAGAAGAGTTATCAGGTGTTGAATAAGACAGACATTGCTGTTGTTGTGATTGATGGAACGTGTGGTGTCAGTGAAGAAGATCTCAAAATAACAGAGCGGATTCAGAAAAAGAACATACCTTATATAATAGTACTGAATAAATGTGAACGGTTTACACAAGAAGATGAGAGATTGCGGGTACAGGGAAATACCGCAAGTTATTTGAAAACAGAGAAAGAGAAGATTCTTCTTGTAAGTGCAGCGGATAAAAGCGGAATTTATGAGCTGAAGGAAGAACTTGGAGCGTTGAAAGGAAAGGAAGAGGAAGAACGAAAGATTGTTGGAGATCTTCTTGAACCATCCGATTTTGTAGTGCTTGTTGTGCCGATTGACAGTGCGGCACCAAAGGGACGCCTGATTTTGCCACAGCAGCAGACGATTCGTGACATTTTGGATGCAGATGCATCTGCTATTGTTGTAAAAGAAACAGAACTTGCAGGAACATTAGCTTCACTTGGAAGAAAGCCGAAGATGGTTATTACAGACAGTCAGGTGTTTGGTAGAGTGTCAAAAGATACACCAAAGGATATCTTATTAACTTCCTTTTCGATTCTATTTGCAAGATATAAAGGAAATTTGGAAACAATGGTACACGGAGTAAAGGCACTGGATATTCTGGAAGACGGTGATAAAGTGCTGATCAGTGAAGGGTGCACGCATCATAGACAGTGTGATGATATTGGGACAGTAAAGATTCCTTGTTGGCTGAAAGAATATACAGGAAAGGAAGTTATTATAGAGACTTCTTCAGGAACAGAATTCCCGGATGACTTAAGTGCATACAAAATGATCATTCATTGTGGAGGGTGTATGCTGAATGAACGCGAAATGAAATACAGGATCAGTTGCGCACAGGATCAAGGAATCCCGATTGCAAACTATGGAATGGTGATTGCATATATTCATGGAATATTGAAAAGGAGTCTGAGTCCATTTCCGGAGATAGAAAAACTCTTATAAAAGTAAAGAATGCGTTGCTGGTCGCACATCGTGTGAACAGTAACAAGAATGCATTATAACGGAAATGACGCCGCTTTGCTGGATCTGCAACTCCAGCAGGCGGCGTCATTTCTATGGTATGTAATTGAGAGGATCCTTTAGTTACCAGACAGAAACATCTGCACACGAAACTGGGGAATTCCTACAAAGAGGCTGTGCGCTGACGGTACTGCTGCGGCAGGGATATTCTTGGGGAAAACATCCGGCGTTAGCGTACTGCATGATAACTGAAGTATCTGACCTGTAAAAACGAATAAAAAAAGACAGTTTCTCCTCGGTAAATAGGAAAACCGCCTTTGGTCTTACAAGTCGAGATAATAATACCATTCGTGTAGAGCAGTGTCAAGTGTTATGTGGGCAAAAAATAAGATTCCTTATAAATTTGTTACTGTTCACACGATGTGCGACCAGCAACGCATCTCGCCATTTAAAATCGCCTTTGGCGATAGGGCGAGATGCATTCAAGTCAAAACGCGCATTCTCCGTGCCAATCAGCGGAGTGATTGACACGGGAGTGAACAGTAACATAAATTTTGCATTGAGGTTAGTATGATACCTGATAGATCACGACTTGAGATGAGTTTCTTCTATATATAATGTGATTTGATTATGTGTAATATTTGATCTGGTTGCAAGGAAAATGCAAAAATAAATAGAAAAAAGATTGTACTTAAAAAAAAACAAAGAAAGTACTTGCAATTTTCGGTACTCTCGGATATACTAAGAGAGCTGTGACATGATAGCAATGAAGCGCGAGGTTGCTGCCCGGCAAATGAATAAGCTGGTGCAGGTTTTCCGTGGAGCGAATGTCAAGTTAGGAAACTGGCGACAAGTCACTGTACGAATCAAAAACTGATTACTATTTGCCCCAATGGGATAACCAGGGTAGGAGTATGAAACAACGTGTGAGTTTCTCACGACACACACGGGAGAGTGTACAGTCACCGCTTGTCGTACTGATGTGAAAAGTACGAAAAGGAGGCGACTTTTTTTATGGCAAGTCAAGTAATGAGAATCACATT